>ENA-OQVM01003939-OQVM01003939.1-marine-metagenome-genome-assembly--contig:-NODE-3939-length-15590-cov-18.395926_pt1 | contig 15590 bp, 15 predicted proteins | sample MGYA00237776_ERZ505498 | MGnify/ENA primary metagenome ERZ505498 (study PRJEB26159, sample SAMN06265151) | marine metagenome | isolation source: Helgoland LTER site | place: Germany:Helgoland, sampling... | reverse complement strand
AATCATTTAGTGTAAACTTAAGTTCTCAGGGTGTACAAGATCCAACTAAAACAGGTGTTTTAGCAATGTTAGTAGATAATACATCAAGAATTTTATACAATGCTCAATATGCTGCTGCAAATGAAAGTAAAGCTTTCGATTAAAATTATTCCTAATTAATAAAACACTTAATCCAAAACACAACCCTTGCAGAGATGTAGGGGTTTTTTATTGGACTTGTTTTTTCTATATTTTAACTTATATAAAGCACCATACTATATCATATGAGGTAGTGTATAATGTGGTGGTTAGTTAATGTAGCTAATTATTGGTTTAGAATAGCTGTATTATTCCTATTTTCATTAGTATCAATAGTCATTAGAAATTAATTATATTTGTATAATCTTAAGCCCTCTAATAATGAAAAAAATATTTACAATTTTAGCATTAACTATCGTATTTAATGTGAATGCTCAAGGCCATTGGTTTCAAGGAATTATACCAACTGCTATCCAAACCCTTAATGCAACAGCAAGTGGAGATTTTTCTACAGCAATGGGATATCTCACAACAGCAAGTGCAGATTATTCTACAGCAATGGGTGCTGAAACAACAGCAAGTGGACATAATTCTACATCTATGGGTGGTGGCACAACAGCAAGTGGAAATAATTCTACATCTATGGGTGGTGGCACAACAGCAAGTGGAAGTCAATCTACATCTATGGGTGGTGGCACAACAGCAAGTGGAAATAATTCTACATCTATGGGTAGTGGCACAACAGCAAGTGATTTTGGTTCTTTAGTTATTGGACAGTACAATTCAAGTGGTTCTTCTGTAACAAATAGCGAAGATTCATTTTCTACAGCAAACACTGCTTTTGTAATTGGAAATGGTGTAGATACTGACAACAAAGCTGATGCCTTTAAAGTGCTATTTAATGGAGATACTTACGTATCTAGTAGTTTATATTTAGGAGGAACAGAAATTACTTCAACAGCTGCAGAACTAAATCTATTAAGCGGAGCAACAAGTTTAAGTTCAGGGGCTTTATCTCCTGTAACTGAGAATTCAAATACAGGCGTTAGGCTTTCAACCGCAGTAGCAGCTAATCACGGAGATATAGGCTCTAATGCTGTTGATTTAAGTTATTCAACTTCTGAAAGCACAACAAAAGGTGCAACAGGATATGCTTCTACAGCGATGGGATATGAAACAACAGCAAGTGGATATGATTCTACAGCAATGGGAGAAAACACAACAGCAAGTGGAAATTCTTCTACAGCAATGGGATATGACACAGAAGCAAGTGCATATGATTCTACAACAATGGGAGCTTTCACAACAGCAAGTGGAAGTCAATCTACAGCGATGGGATATGAAACAACAGCAAGTGGAGGTCAATCTACAGCGATGGGATATGAAACAACAGCAAGTGGAAGTTCTTCTACAGCAATGGGTAGTGGCACATCAGCAAGTGATTATGGTTCTTTAGTTATTGGACAGCACAATTCAAGTGGTTTTACTGCAACAAGCGCTACAAGTGCTACTACATTTAACACAGCAAATACAGCTTTTGTAATTGGAAATGGAGCAGATACTGACAACAAAGCTGATGCCTTTAAAGTGCTATTTAATGGAGATACTACAATTGGTAATGACTTAACAGTAAGTGGTGATGTTGTCGTTTCTTCAGACGCAAGGCTTAAAGCAAATATCGTATCATTGGGTGCTACACTTGCCAGACTATTACTTATAGATGGTAAGTCTTACACAATGAAAAAAGATGGTAAACAAAAGATAGGCGTATTGGCACAAGACATACAAAAAGTATTTCCAGAATTGGTAAGCACAGATGATAGAGATATGTTAGCAGTAAACTATCAAGGACTTGTTCCCGTTCTTATTAATGCATTGAAAGAACAAGATGCTAAAATGAAAGAACAAGATGCTAAGATTAAAGGACAACAATCAGATATTGATGAGTTAAAAAAACAAGAAAAAAGATTGGAGCGATTAGAAGCAATTATTTCTAAGATGGATAAGTAACATCAATATTTTATCAATAGAACCCTTGCAGAAATGTAGGGTTTTTTTATTGGACTTGGTATAAAAAGGGTTTTTGAAAATGACAGATCTGTTCAAAAAAAAACCAATTTGGAAAGCACCCATGGTTCACTTAGTTGTTTTTTTGATACTAACAAACTAAATAATATTACTTTTTTTTGTTGGATTTGTGTCTGGAAATCTACCCCAGTTTCCACCTCCGTCATAGTCGACTGGATTATCATCATCAATATTTGTGGAATTTTCTCTAAGTTGTTTTTTAGTATTTTTGGAAATGTTCCAAATTAAAAAAAATAGATATACTGAAAATATGACAAAACCTACGGCAAAAAATAATATACTCATGAGCTTTTATTTTGAATCTGATTAGCAGCTATTGAAAATAATAAAATATTTAACCTTCTCAAGATTACCACTTAAATATGATTTTTTTTATTCTTAAGATAATTAAATTGATAAATATGTATGTCATTAAAATTTAGAAAAAAGTAAATTTAACCCTTTTTTATGTCTTTATTAATGTCCTTTTCAACAGATTTAAGGTATTTTTTTCTTTTTTCATCAGATACAAATGGCACTGACCAAAATTGTTTTGTTTTAGAAAAGAGAGAGATTCTCCATCCAAAAACAAATGTATAGACTCCCATAACCAATCTAAGTTTTACAGAATTTAAGTAAAGTGTTAATACAGGGATTGCTGGAGCTCCGTGAGTAACATAGGTTCTTACTTTTTTTGTTTTTAAAAGAGGTTTTGGATACGCATATAGTTTTGTAATATTAATAAATTCATAGGCATATCCTGGAGTAAAAACTTCATCAAAAAAAATCTCCATTCTAGGTGTTAATCGAAACCACCAAACAGGAGAAATAATGTAAATTCTATCACACCAGGTAACCATTTCCTTATATTCTGATATTAATTTTTCTCTAGGTCGAGTAAAACTATCTCTATACAAATCAATAATCTTTGTTTCTTCATTATTTTTTTTCAAGGTATTTTTAATTGTTAAAAAAATTCCGCTATAGCAAAAAGAGTTTTCATTTGGATGACCAATTATAAGTAAGTTTTTCATTTAATTTAGAGTTAATAAATTTTTTAAATTATTTAGTATCTTTTTTAAAATAGTCTAATTTAGCTTTAAGTTGTGTTCTGCCAATAATTAGCGCAGCTGTTATAATAATGATATTTTTAATAATGTATTGCCCCTCAAGAGTTGGTAGTAAAGGATTTGAATTTTGAAAAGTCACTTCTGGCAATATCACTAAAGGTAGAAATGTTCCTGTCATTTGAAGTAACAATAAAATCATTGCTAAAAAAGTAGTTTTTCTGAATAAAAAAAAGATAGCAATACAAACCTCCCAATAACCAATTATTACAGTCCATGTCACAGCATCAAAAAAAGGCATCCAGAAGACAGTGTCTTTAACTAATTCTTGTGCTGGAGATAAATAAATTATCTTTAGAAAACCAAACCAGAAAAAAATCACAAACAAAGGTATTCTTACTAAGAAATCATTGGTATTAAATCTATACATGTCTATTATTTTTTTTAAAAATAGAACTATTTGTTGATTAAGAAAAGTGATTTTAACTCTTTAAGCTAAGTTTTTTTTTAAATAATTTCTCAAGGTTTCTGTTTAAAAAATAAGCAATGACTTTTTAATAAATTCTAACTATTTTCAGTGTATGTTTTTTTTTAGTCTCTTACAAAGAATAGAACTCATACTGATTTAATCCATTATAAATAATCATCCACCAGAATTAGCCCCAGCTATTATACTTGTGGCAAATAGAGCCATAAGAGCAGCAGCAACAGCGACTACCCCAGAAGACTTTAAGATTGAAAACCTTCTAACGTTTACTTCATAAATTTCTTCCTTGGTTGCTGTTTGTGTGCTTCCTTTATTTTCTAAAATTATTTTTCTTTCGTCTTTAGAAACTATTCGACCTTTAATTTTTGTTCTGTCAACCTTTTCAATCTCAAACTTTTGTTTTTTTTCAACTTTAATAGTATTGATATCCATTAATTGATAACTAAAACAACTTTGAAATAAAAGCGAAAATGATACTAAAAATATTAGTTTCTTCATAATTAAATTGATTTACACTCCAATGTAAGGAATATTAGTTAAACCTATCTACGTGTTTTTTAACTCCCTGAACTGCAGCTAGGAAGGTTAGTTTTCTATGATTTAATCTAGACTTAAAAGAAATAATGACAATATTAATTTTTTAAATTTTAATTATTAATTATTTATATTATTTTAGATTCATAAATAAATCATAAATATGAATGTTGAACTTAAAAAATCAGGTAATAGTTTAATAATTGCGGGGATTTTTCTCTTGGTCTCTAGATTGGCTACTATCATTCCTCTTTTAGATAATTGGTACCCTAAAGACACAGTGAGTGCAGCGAAATTTTCTATGGTTTTTGCTGTTATCGGATTTGTTATTTTAATAATTGCAGGGGTAAATTTAGTTAAGTCGTCTAAATAATTTTCGAGTTAATTAAAACAGATTACTATTGGTTATAAATCAACAGTATTTCAAGAACACTTTAGTGATGGAGGTTTTTCTTATTGGGTTTAATTTATCGATAACTCACACAAATATTAAAGTGTACGAAGATGGTAAATTATATTAGTTATTTTTCAAATCTAATCTTTGCTGCAATAAAATAGGAACTCCTATAAATTGAGTTTTTAAAATGTATGTGGCTAATTATTAAAAAAAAAACCTCCACAAGGGAGGTTTTTATTCTAAGTGTATTCTAATTTTATTTCATAGTAGCTGGAGAACTTAACTCAGGAACTAGAACTTGATGTCTAATCTTTCTACCATTAGGTAGTAAGCTCTCATCAACTTTTTGTGAATCTTGCTCATAGGCATCTTTTCCATAAAGTTCGTCGTATTTTGCAATCATATCGGTAAGTGGCTTTCCGTAGTCATTGTTTTGACCCGTAAAGTTTTTATGATGAAATCTTATTTGTACAACGTTTCCATCGCAACCAGAGTTACAATACAAAACATTCATATTTTGCTCAAAATTTGATGCGACCATTGCTTTTTTTACACGCTCTCTGAATCTCCAAAAATCTTTTTCCCCAGAATCTTTATAGTTGTAATAGATGATTCTTCGATGATTAACTCGCTCTTTATTTTCAACATAGTAGGACATGTCTTCATTCATAGACCACATATAGTTTCCTATAGACGTGTGTAATGAGCCAACTTTCTTTTGCCACCAATTATTACCTTCTGTATCAACCTTATCTAATTCTTGTATAGAATCTGCTACCTGCATTCGTATAAAATTCTGTGCATTTTTACCAGTTAATATCCTAAAAGTTAAATAGTTGGCCTGCCCTTTTTTGCTATTGTATATTTTTGTTTTTTCAGCAACTCCTTCCATGAATTTCTCCATGTTTTCTTGATCTACTGTTAATAATCTCGATTGAATGATTTGAGCATTCATTGCTGTAATTGCAAAAACAAAAGACAGCATTACCATAATTTTTTTCATTTGATCTATTTTTAGTTATTATTAATAATTTAGAAAGTATCAAATATAGCAAATATTAATTGCTTAATAAAACTAATGTGCTGCTTCTATAAATTAACCAACCCAATTATTAAAAAAGTATTTATTAAAAATGCTTTTTGAGTATTTAATTTAATGAAGAAAAATTAAAAAAAATTAACTTTTTTATTTATGATTATCTTTCGTTAGATAAGATCTTAAGATTCGTTGTATGTCTCTATTATCTTTTTGAGGTTTTACATGCAATTGATAATCATTGGGTTCTTCCATCTTAATGTCCTTGTCAATATATCCAAACCCTTGATAAATTCCATTTAGAATCAACACAAATCCAATCTCTTTATGATTCCTCCCTTTTTCTTTGATGACTAAGTTTTCTGTTTGTAAGCCCAAAGATTTGATAGCTTTATGTACTCTTTTGTTATAGCTTTCTGCGGCTTCTTCTCCAGAACAGACTCCTTTACATTGTTTAAGTTGATAATGAAAGCAAGCGTTTACATTGGTTTGTAGATGACAGTATTTTGGACAAAGTTCAAACTCCTCACATACTTTTTCTAGCATACTTCTACAGGCTGCTAGCGAGTAGAATTTCATGATTGGATTGGGGGTCAATTTTAATCGATTATAGGCCAAATGTACAATCCCTTTTTGATCCTCATAGGAAAATAATCCAACGGCTTCGCCAGCTTTTCTTTGAGCTCTGTTAAATTTAGGATATAGGTGTTTTATTTCTGATGATTCATGTAAAAGTGCCACTAGTTCACTACCAGTTTTTGTAAAAGAAATATCAGCAGTTTCCAAGCACATGGTTATTTCTTTTTTCTTTTTATCATAAAAATGACTGATCACTCGTTGCTTTATGTTATTAGCTTTTCCAACATAAATTACTTCTTTTTGAAGATTTTTAAAATAATAAACACCGTGTACTTCAGGTAAATTATCTACAACTTGTTTGTCTAATAAAGGAGGTAAGGTGGCTTCTCTAGATTTAGCATTTAAAAAACTATTGATGGTAAATTTATCATCCCTTTTTAGCAGTCTGCTAAATAGTTCTACGGTAGCTTCAGCATCTCCTTTTGCTCTGTGTCTAGCAGCAATTTTAATACCTTCAGCAGTACAAATATTTCCCAAACTATAAGATGGTAATCCAGGAATTATTTTACGAGAGAGTCTTACAGTACAGAGTTTTTTTCGTTTAAAATCAAAGCCTAGGCTTTTAAATTCATCTCTAATAATATTGTAATCGAAGTTTACGTTATGAGCCACAAAAATAGTGTCTTTTGTGATCTCTTCTACTTTTTTAGCAAGCTCATAAAATTTTGGAGCAGTTTTTACCATAGCATCAGTGATGCCCGTCAGGTTTGTAATAAAATTAGGAATTGGTTGTTCTGGGTTTACCAAGGAATTAAACTCATTAATTATTTTTTCACCATCAAAAAGAAAGACAGATATTTCTGTTATTTTCTGACCTCTATAACCATTTCCAGTGGTTTCTATATCAACAACTGAATACAATCTTACGCTATTTGATTTTTAAGATTTGCAATTGTTTCAGTAGGATTTTCACTTTTAAAAACATAGCTCCCTGCAACCAAAACATCAGCACCAGCCTCAATAAGTTCAGTTGCATTTTTGTTTGTAACTCCACCATCAATTTCTATCTGGCAGTTAGACTCAGAAAACTCGATTAGATGTTTTAGCTGAGATACTTTTTTGTATGTGTTTTCTATGAAAGACTGTCCGCCAAAACCAGGATTAACACTCATAATACATACCAGATCTAAGTCAGCGATCACATCTTCTAAAACAGCAACAGGTGTATGCGGGTTTAAAGCCACACCGGTCTTCATACCAGCAGCTTTAATTGCTTGGATGGTTCTATGTAAATGAGTACAAGCTTCATAATGAACGGTTAAAATAGTCGCTCCTAGATCTGCAAAAGTTTGAATATATTGATCTGGGTTTACAATCATTAAATGCACATCAATTGTTTTTGTAGCGTGTTTAGAAATTGCTTTTAAAACAGGCATTCCAAAAGAAATATTAGGAACAAAAACACCATCCATAATGTCGATATGAAACCAATCAGCTTCACTAGCATTGACCATTTCTATGTCTCTTTGCAAATTTGCGAAATCTGCTGCTAAAATTGAAGGTGCTATTAATTTACTCATATCGTATTAGATTTGTTTGTGACGTAAAAATAAGGATATAAAAAAGAAAACTCTCGAAGAATTTTCGAGAGTTTTTAATGTTTTATTGACAATTTTAAATCCTTATTTAAGCATGAGTGAGATACTTAAAATGGTCTTTGACCATTAGCCTAGATATGTCATTAAAATCTTACTTCTAGAAGTGTGTTTCAATCTTCTAATAGCTTTTTCTTTAATCTGACGAACACGTTCACGAGTTAAATCAAACGTTTCACCAATTTCTTCTAGCGTCATTGGTTGGTGTTCACCAAGTCCAAAGTATAATTTTACGACATCTGCTTCACGAGGCGTTAGTGTTTCTAAAGCTCTATTTATTTCTATACGTAAAGATTCATGTAATAGTTTTCTATCTGGATTAGGTGATTCTCCAGAATTTAATACATCGTATAAATTAGAATCTTCTCCTTCTATTAATGGAGCATCCATAGATACATGACGTCCAGAATTCTTCATAGATTCTTTAACATCATTTACCGTCATATCTAGTTTCTTAGCAATTTCTTCTGCACTAGGCGGACGCTCATTTTCTTGCTCTAAGAATGCATACATTTTGTTGATCTTATTAATAGATCCAATTTTATTTAACGGTAAACGAACGATACGAGACTGTTCTGCTAACGCTTGCAATATAGATTGACGAATCCACCAAACGGCATAAGAGATGAATTTAAAACCCCTAGTTTCATCAAAACGCTTTGCCGCTTTAATTAAACCTAGATTTCCTTCATTAATTAAATCGGGTAATGTTAATCCTTGGTTTTGATATTGTTTCGCTACAGAAACTACAAATCGCAAATTTGCTTTTGTTAATTTTTCTAGAGCACCTTGATCTCCTGCTTTGATACGTTGTGCTAACTCTACTTCTTCATCGGCAGTAATCAAATCTACCTTTCCTATTTCTTGTAAATACTTATCTAATGAAGCGGTTTCTCTGTTAGTTACTTGCTTTGTAATTTTAAGTTGTCTCATTTGTTTTGGTAGGAATCTATACTGTTAATACTCTAGTTATACTTTATTATACGAAGGAACCTTCGCTAATGTTACAAAAATGATTTTTTTAGTAAAAAAAATGTATAATTTATAGTAAATGAGTAGGTTATACCTTGTATTGCTGAGGCTATAAAGCTAAGTGACTTTTACTATTTGCCAAGACAAAATTATGAGACTAAGCTAAAACAATCCATTAATTTGAGAGTCTATCCTGTCTATCACGTAACCTAAATCTTCTTGATTATCTACAAAATCTAAGTTGTCCACGTCAATAATTAATAGCTTTCCTTTTTTGTAAGTAGAAATCCAAGCTTCATATCGTTCATTTAATCTACTTAAATAATCAATACTTATAGAGTTTTCATACTCTCTACCTCTTTTGTGGATTTGTCCAACGAGTGTAGAGATATCTGCTCTTAAATAAATTAATAAATCTGGCGGAGTAACAAGCTTCTCCATCAAGTTAAAAAGAGAACTATAATTGTTATAATCTCTATTAGTCATTAACCCCATAGCGTGAAGGTTGGGTGCAAATATATGAGCGTCTTCATATATTGTTCTGTCTTGAATAATATTTTTTCCTGTTTTTCGCAATTCCAGTATTTGACCAAAGCGACTATTTAAAAAATAGACTTGCAAATTAAAAGACCAGCGTTCCATTTCCCCGTAAAAATCATCTAGATAAGGGTTTTCCTCAACAGACTCATAATGCGGTTTCCAGTTGTAATGTCTTGCTAATAGTTTGGTTAAGGTGGTTTTTCCGGCACCAATATTTCCGGCAATTGCTATGTGCATAGGTTTGTTTCAAAAGATTAAAAAAGGGAGTATAAATATACTTAAAATTTAGAAATCTAACCTAACTAAATTGTAAGTTTATAGCCAAACCCTCTAATATTTATAATTTTTATGGATGGGTCTTTAGAGAGTTTTTTTCTCAGTTTACTTATAAAAACATCCATACTTCTTGCATTAAAAAAATCATCATTTCCCCATAATTTCTTTAAAATAAAAGACCGATACAATACATCATTTCGTTTTTCTGATAAGTGAAATAATAATTCTGATTCTTTATTAGTTAGCAAAACCTCTTCATTTAAGAAATGAAGTACTTGTTTGGTGTAATTAAAAATATAGTTGCCAATAGCAATTTTTGAAGTATCCTTTTTAATTTTATTTCGATCTAGTAGCGCTTTAATTCTAACAATTAACTCCTCCATGGAAAAAGGTTTTTTTAAATAATCATTTCCTCCATGGTCAAAACCGTCCAAAACATCTTTTGTTTGAGACTTAGCAGTTAAAAAAATAATAGGAATAGAGGTATTTTCTTTTCGTATTTCTTTGGCTAAAGTAAAACCATCTTTTATTGGCATCATAACGTCTAGCACTAATATATCAGGGTTTATTTGGAGGTAATAATCATAGGCAACTTTACCATTAGGAGCATGGTACACTAAAAAACCTCTAGTTTCTAGACTTTCTTTTAGAATTTGCCCTAAACTAGGTTCATCTTCTGCTAAAACAATTTTTACTTTACTCATTAGGGATCTGTAATTTAAAGATGGTGTTATCAAAACTCGATGAAATGTTTATAGAGCCATTGTGTTTTTCTATAATTTTTTGGGCGTAATACAAACCAATACCAAAACCTTTTACATCATGAGTGTTTCCTTTGGGTACTCGGTAAAATTTGTCGAAAATTCTTTCTTGGTGACTCTTGTCTATTCCTTTTCCATTATCTGCAACAGAAATCTCAGTTACATTCAATACAGGATTTATATTAATTTCAATGATATCTCCACCATATTTAATGGCATTATCAACTAAATTTGATACAGCATTTTCAAAATGAAAGAGATCTATTTTTAAAATTTTCGAATCTATATTTGTTGTGAATTTGATCTCTTTTTTGGTTAATAATTCAAATTTTTTAGCAATTTTAGCTATTAAATCAACAATATTTGTTGGTTCTTTCTGTAATAGTAAGCTTTCAGAATCTAGGGTTGCGGTTTCCAATAATTTCTCAACCATTACATGTAATTTTTTAAGCTGAAATGCTGAAATAGCGGCATATTGTTTTGTTTTTTCTTTATTATCTGTAACATTAAAGCTTTCTATGGCTTCAATTGCGGTTGAAATTGTTGCTATTGGAGTTTTAAACTCATGGGTGATATTATTGATTAAATCATTTTTAATTTCAGCCAACTCTTTTTGGGTACTTATTATTTTTAATAAATAAATCAAACAAAAAATTACCGATAGAGACAATAGTAATGATAATAAAATTCCTGTAGTGCTTTTTTTCAACGCTTCAATAGTAGGATCCTTGTAATAAGCTCTCAGATTTTGGTCTGGTCTTAAAAAAGTAGATTTAGAATTTGAAAATAAGCTTAGTTCAATATCTTCGGCTTTATTGCTTCCCTCAACTTTAATATCTTTTTCTAGTAAAACTAGATAATGAGGTGTTTTGATCCCTTTTTTTGAAAGTTGATTTGTAAAAATAGAATCTAGTCTGGTAAAATTTATCTTATCATTATTAAGTGCAACCACAACAGATTGAATACCTTTTAAAAATTTTAAACTATCAGAATTAATTTTAAACCTTTGAGCTTCTGGTTGATATTTAGTTGACGTTTTAGGGGTGACTTTTTTATCGTTATATTCAAAATTAATAGTATCGGTAATTAAAGAAGAAGGAGGTAAGCTATCAACAATGGACCCATAAATTTCTGCTAATTTTCTTGGAACTGAACTGGCATCTATATCTCCGCTATAATCAGAACTAATTTTGATGGAGGAAATGCTAACTTTAGACTTAGATAAATTAATGTCCTCATTCCAAAAATCTTTTAAAAAGCTACTTTTACTATTAATGCTATCATAGTCTATGCTAGTAAAAAAATTAGATTTAGAAAGATCTGTATAGTATTCATCAATGGCAATATCTAGACTGCTTTGAATTTCATTCTTTACTCTTTGTTTATTGTCTACATAATTATTGTAATTCCAATACAATTGTACCGCAATAGTTAAGACGATTGTTGCAGTGATAAAATATAAAGTCCAATGCTGTTTTTTTGCGTTCATTTCTCAAATGTAATTAGTAAATTATGATAAAAACAATAGCTTAACAAACGTTAACACTCATTAACCCAATAAGTCAAATTTATAGATCACCTTTGTAGCAATAATAATGTTAAACTATAAATTGATAAACTTATGAAAATTAAAATTTTTATGTTGGCTCTATTTATTACGGGCTCTGTTTTTGCTCAAGACTTTTCAGGAAGAGCTACGTACAAGACACACAGAAAATCATCATTTAAATTAGATAGTACCACTATGGCCACTAATCCAGGGATTCAAGAACAATTGGAGGCTCAAATGAGAAAAATGTTTCAAAAAACGTTTACTCTAGATTTCACCAAATCAGAATCTATGTACAAAGAAGAACAAGAGTTAGATGCTCCAAAAGGGCCATCATCTAATGGTAGTGTTATGGTAATGAGTTTTGGAGGTGGCGGTACAGACGTTCTTTACAAGAATATTTCAGAAAATAGAATGGCCAATAAAAAAGAACTGATGGGAAAAGTCTTTTTGATAAAAGATAATCTTGTAGCCTATGATTGGGAATTAACAGGAGAAACAAAAAATATTGGCAACTATACTTGTTATAAAGCAAAATTCGAAAGAGAGGAAGAGGATATTCAAATAAATATGATTGATGGTGAAGTAAAGGAAGAAAAAGTTACAAAAAAAAGAACCCTAGTTGCTTGGTATACTCCAGATGTTCCAATTAGTAATGGACCAAGAGATTATGGAGGTTTACCTGGGTTAATATTAGAAGTTAATGACGGAGATCTAACCATTGTATGCTCGGAAATCGTATTAAACCCAAAAGAAGTTAAAGAAATTAAAGAACCTATTAAGGGAAAAATAGTTGCAAGAAAAAAGTTTGAAGATATTGCTAAAGAAAAAACAAAAGAGATGATGGATCGATACAAGACTAGAGACGGTGGGATGAGAATTCAAATTGGTGGGTAAACAAAAGCTTTTTTGGTCTACAATTAAACTTTTAAGTTTTTTTTAAGTCATATAGTTTTTTAATAAAATTACTTTTACACAAATTAATTAAACATAAAACTATGAAACAACTAACTACCCTAGTATTACTTTTATTCACTTTAGTTGCTTTTTCTCAAAGAAAGTTTGAAGGTAAAGCCACTTACATGTCTAAAAGAACTATGGACATGTCTCGTTTTGATAAAATGAGTGAGCAGCAAAAAAAACAAATGAAAGCGCGTTTTAAAAATTTTTTAGAAAAAACATATACGCTTAGTTTTAATAAATCTGAATCATCATTCAAAGAGAATGTAACGCTTGACGCTCCTGGGACCTCAGGACCAAGTTGGGGTAGAAGTAATGGTCAGGGCTCTATTTACAAAGATCTCAGATCTAAAGAAATGATTGAAGATGTAGAGCAATTTAGTAAACGTTTTAGAGTCCAGGAAGAGATGGAATTACCCAAATGGGAAATGACTGGAGAAACTAGACAAATAGGACAATATACCTGCTACAAAGCCACAATGATAAAAATAGACAAGGAAATAGATTGGGGAAGTATTTTTAGCAGAAGAGGAAGAGGTGATAAAAAGAATGATTCAACCAAAACAAAACAAGCTAAACCACCAGTTAAAACTCAGTTAGTTACTGCATGGTATACCCCTCAAATCCCTGTTAGTGCAGGACCTGAAAGATATTGGGGCCTACCAGGTTTAATTTTAGAAATTAATGCAGGTAGAACTACCATGCTATGTACAGAAATTGTTATCAATCCTGAGGAAGTTGTAGAAATTAAAAAACCCTCGAAAGGGAAAGAAGTTTCGAGAAATGAATATGATGTAATGATGAAAAAGAAATCAGAGGAATTGAGAGAACAATTTCAGAACAGAAGAGGTGGTTCAAGACGTTTCTAAATCAATAAAAAATAAAAATGAAAATAAAAAAGATACTTACACTAGTCATTTTCATGACTATATTAACTACCAGTGCTCAAATTAAATTAACAGGTGTTGTTAAGGATAGTATAGGTCCACTAGAAATGGCAAATGTAATAGCTCTAGATACTGTGTCTAAAAAGATTGTTTCTTATGGCTTTACAGATACCAATGGACAATACAAATTAGACCTCCAAAAGAATACAGTCTATAACATTAAAATTAGTTACATAGGATTAAAATCTATTGATGATTTTGTAAAAACAACAGATTCAGACGTAATTAAAAACTATAAAATGTCAAATGACAACATGCTAGATGAAATTACGATTGTGTCTAAAATGCCTGTTCGAATTGAAGGAGATACTATTATCTATAATGCAGATTCATTTAAAAATGGATCTGAGCGAAAGCTAGAGGATGTCCTCAAAAAATTACCCGGTGTTGAGGTTAACGATGCTGGTGAAATTGAAGTGGAAGGTAAAGTTGTGGAAAAAATAATGGTAGATGGGAAAGAATTCTTTAGTGGTGATACAAAATTAGCTACAAAAAATATTCCTTCTAATGCAGTTGACAAAATACAAGTATTAAGAAATTACGGAGATGTTAGTCAACTTAGAGGAGTTCAAGACAATCAAGACAGAGTAGCTATAAACATAAAGCTTAAAGAAGGTAAGAAGAATTTCTGGTTTGGAGATGTAACTGCCGGATTGGGAAATGCTACAAACGATGATTTATATCTCTTTCAGCCAAAATTATTTTATTATACTCCAAAATACACGATTAATATTATAGGTGATCTTAATAATCTTGGAGATGTAGTATTGGATAGAAATGACATAAGAGGTTTTGGTGGTGGCTTTAGAAGTCAAAGTCCATCAAACGGAACAAATTTAAGTATAGGGAGTGCTGGTCTAGGATTTTTAAACGCAAATTCAAGAAATGCCAATCGAATAGAAACCAAATTAAGTGCTGTTAATTTTAGTTACTCACCAACTGAAAAATTAGATTTAAGTGGGTTTTTAATATGGTCTAGCAATAGTAATGGTCAAAAAAACAATACCACACAAAGTTTTAATGATGACCCTTCTAGAAATGATTTTGTTCAAAGCCTAACAGATCAATTTAGTAACACAGGTTTGTTTAATTTTAGAAGTATTTATAAAAAGAACTTTAATAGTCAAGTAAATTATGATGTAACAGGAAGGTTTTCTAACGAACGAAGAACAGATAATGTAAACTCACAAGTGTTGAGTGATATTTCAGAATTAGAAAAATCTACACCTTATAAAATTAATCAGAGTCTAAGTTATTTCTACACCATCAACGAAAAAAATATTCTTGCTTTGGAAATGAAACATCTTTTACAAGATGAAGATCCATTTTATGTAGCCTTATTAGAAAATGATCCTACTAACAATAATACTCCAGAAGCAGATGGTTTTGATAGTACAGCAAACGTATTAGGTTTAGATACAGGCTTAGATTTATATGAGTTAAATCAAAATAGACGGGTGAAATCTAATCAATTAGATGCAAAATTAGATTACTATTATATTTTAAATGAAAAAAGTAATTTAAATATTGTTGGGGGTACTATATTGAGCAAACAGAATTTTGATTCTAGATTCTTCCAAGTTTTAGATAACCAAGGAACAACCTTAGATCCAATTCCTACTTTTGGAACAGATTTACAGACTGCTAATGATATAGAGTATAAGTTTTCAGACTTATATCTTGGATTAAGATATAGAGTAAAGTCAGGTATTTTTACTTTTAGTCCAGGGTTTACAGCTCATGCA
>ENA-OQVM01003933-OQVM01003933.1-marine-metagenome-genome-assembly--contig:-NODE-3933-length-15605-cov-6.196613_pt1 | contig 15605 bp, 14 predicted proteins | sample MGYA00237776_ERZ505498 | MGnify/ENA primary metagenome ERZ505498 (study PRJEB26159, sample SAMN06265151) | marine metagenome | isolation source: Helgoland LTER site | place: Germany:Helgoland, sampling... | reverse complement strand
TAACACTTGTGCCGCCAAGTGATATAGTTCCATCATCAGAAAACTTATTAGGGTCTAAGAGAACGCGTTCTTCACAATCTTCACAATCTTTTATCATCAACTTGCTCTGTTGCCACGAACCATCATTAAAATAATAAAAAATTTTGCCCTCAATTTTGTATGGGGTGCTTAAAGATTCAGTTTCCCAAGTTTTATTTAGATGGTTATTTATTGATTTTTTATATTTATCTTTGCCAATAAACTGTTGTGTAAATTGATTCTGTCTTTTGACCCACTCCCTAGATTCTTCACTAGTAAAATCTTCAAGCCATCTGTAAGAGTCTTCAATTTCATAACCATGAATTGTTTCACTAAAATTATCTTTCTTTGAATCTGGATATGAGAAATCTGATATGTCATTAGAACAACTAACTAGTAAAAAAATTATCACTAAATTTGCAAGTATTTTATTATTCATAAACTTCATAATACTTTACAATGGATAAATGAATCAATTTAATAATGCATGGAGTTTTTATTTTAATAACTGGCAGTATTTCGCTGTTCTTGCTGCTCCTGTTTGCGCTATTGAAATTTCAATTGCACACCTTTTAATGCCTCTTGAAAATATTTCACCTGAAGATATTGGTGATTTTTTTGGAGATAATGTATTTTTTGTTGGAATTCTAAGTGCAGTCGGTACAGTTTTAAGCGTTGCTTTTCTTGGCGGTCTTTATTTAGCCTTTAATGCTAAAAGTTCTAGTTCAGAATTAGAACCCATGAGTGCTTTACTTGGCGGAATACAAAAATTCTTTCCACTATTTGGTGCATATATTTTAAGTATTATCGCTGTAGTTTTTGGTCTTTTATTATTAATTTTGCCAGGAATCTATGTTGGTGCGAGATTGGCCCTGTTTCCGTCTTTTATCATGCTTGAAGGCAAAGGTGTCATTGACTCTTTAAAATTATCTTGGGAAAAGACTGATGAGCACGGCGGAACATTATTTGGCTTAACGTTACTTTTTATATTGATAACCGCAGTACCATCCTCAATCTTTTCTTCTTTGCTGGATCAAAGTATTGTTCAGTTAATAATTTTGGGCATTTTCGAATACGTAATAATTATTCCCTGGGTTTACGTTTATTACAGTCTCTATCAGTCTCAAAAAAATCAATAAAAATTAGGTCTTCTTATCTCTTTTATCTTTGATAGATAAAAGTTAAAATGCGTTTCCGTTTTAAACGGGTCTGTAGCTCAGCTTGGTTAGAGCGCACCCCTGATAAGGGTGAGGTCGGTGGTTCGAGTCCACCCAGACCCACCATTTAGTTGACTATAGTAAGTTCCTCTAAAATATTATCTGCCTTTTCTAATTTCTCTAACGTCCATAAAAGATATCTAGAGTCCACTGAAATTGTCCTAGCCTGAGGGATATACTTGTAGTCTGCAATGATTGTCTCCAGCATTCCATCAAATGCAAGCCCAACTAATTCAAATTTCGAGTTAATGGTAGCTGAGCCAGAATTACCATTTGTTATATCTAGGGTTGATAGAAAATTTACTGGAACAGAATTAATTGGCTTATAGAAATATTTACCATAATTTTTATTATTAATAAGTTTTAATAACTTATCACTTGCATCAAAAGGCTCTTCATTTGTATGTTTTTGAACAATTCCTTCTAATCTTGTAAATGGCTCATATCGAACGCCATCTTCCAAGGAAACTCCAGCAACATTTCCATACGTAACCCTAAGAGTGCCATTAGCATCTGCATAAAGTTGCCTATTAGATGATTCGTAATAATTTTTTAATAACCCAATAAATTTAGATTTTAATAATTGTCTCCTTGCACTGATTGCCTCATATTTTTTCTCGTATTCTAGCGACTCTTCGTATGTTTTTTTTGCGAACATTATAAGAGGATCAGTTGAGTTGTTGAGTTCGTCTAGACTATATTCCATCATCTTGAGAAAACTCTTAGAGTCTCTATATTGCGAGGAATATATTTCATCTACAGCTTGATTCGTTTTGTTCAAGTTGCCATCTAGTTTTAATAGTTCACTATAAATAGGTCTTCTTAAAGAGGAATCTATTTTTGAATATACCGACAACCTATCCTTAAAAATTACTTTATCTATTTTTAAATCAAATGAATAATCAAGTGACTTTATTCGATTCATAATTCCTTCTTGGTCTCGCTCCTGATAGCCAGGCTTTCTTTCAGAGTCTATTTTCTCTTTTTCAACCGCATTTCTGTATAATCTTTTTGCTTGTGAAATTAAAACTGAATTTCCATAGTAAGATCTAGCAAGACTTTCTTTTTGCTCCTCATCAACTAAATTTAACAATGCATCTAAATAATCTTTTTCAGTTTTAGAAGCTTCTTTTTCAACAAATTTTAAAAAATTATTCCAATTAGATTCCTCTGTTACAAGAAGTTTAAAATTCTCAGCACCATTTATTTGTCCTGATATTTTTTTGAAGTAATTCTCATAGCCACTTTTTAAACCTCTATATTTTAACTTCGAACCATCGCTATCATTAGTATTTTTATCCATTAGCTCAATACCTCTTTTAAGAAATTTAACAGTTTCATGGAAGCCTACTTCTAGATCATATTTAATTTCATTAAAGGTAAGTAGCCTATTAGTCCTGCCGGGATAACCAACCACCATGACAAAATCACCATCATCTACACCTTTTGCAGATATTTTTAAAAAAGAATTAGATTTATAAGGAACATTTTCTTTATTAAATTCTTTGCTAGAACCATCTTTTGAGGTGTAAGCTCTTAGAAGTGCAAAGTCTCCTGTATGTCGAGGATACATCCAATTATCAATCTCTCCTCCATACTCACCAATATGAGCAGGCGGAGCATAAACCAATCGCACATCTTTAATTTTTAAAACTTTTTCAAGTTTATATGTTTCTCCACTAAAAAAAGATCTAACCCTGCATTCAATTTCATCAGAGGTTTCACACATACTTATTATTTCTTTTATATTTTTTTCAATAATTTCAGCTCTTTCAATATCTTGAGTTTCATCATTAAGACTCTTTAATACTTGTTCGGTAATTTCTGTGCTTTCAAGAGTTACATATACTCTTGATCCAGGTGCAGACCTTTTTTCAGCATTTTTTGTTCTCGCAACAAAACCTGTCTCAAATAAATCAGTTTCTGAATTTGAATTAAATTGTAAAAATCCTCTTTCAATGCAATGGTAGTTTGTAGCTATTAAACCTTCATCCGAAACAAATGCTGCTGAGCAACCCCCAAGGCTTACGATAGCACTCATAGGATGTTTAAATAAATCACTTACATTGGATACATTTCTATTATAGCCACTAGTTCTTAGTTCTTTTTTTAGGCCCTTCATCTGATAAGGCTCCCACATGCCCTCATCAGCATATAAAAATGAATTAGTTATAAATATGATGAGTAATATTATTTTTAACATTTTGATCTCTTAGGTTTGATTGGTTTCTTGCATTGTAAAGCTTATTTAAAAATATATATATTTTCATGTATTATTTCAATATGAAAGAATATTCTGGAGGCTGCCATTGCGGAGCAGTAAGTTTTAAATTTCAATCAAATGAAAGGGTTGATATTTGGAAGTGTAATTGCTCAATATGTAATGCTTATGATTATGAGCATCTTTTCATAAAACATGAGGATTTAACTCTTATTAATGGTGATGACCAAATTTCTTCATATACTTTTGGAACTAAAAATGCCAAGCATTTTTTTTGTAAATTATGTGGAATAAAAAGTTTCTATCAACCAAGATCTCATCCAGATATGTACAGTGTCAACCTGCGTTGTGTTAAAAGCCCGCCAAAGATTGAAAAAGTCATTGATTTTGATGGAATAAATTTTGAGGATAGCATCCAAAAAATCTAATCAAATTTTTTAGTTAATCTAATAACAGCTAAATAAAGTAGTGGCGGCAATATTATCCATGGAAGTTGTGTCTGAAACATTAAAGACCTCCCATTAATCTCAAATAATACTGGATTAAATATATTTCCCGTTGGAATTAGAGGAGCCCATGATAAATTTTTACCCTCACTAAGTTGATCATAATAAAGGAAAAGCTCAACAAATATGTTTTGTCCAATACACCATATAGTCAATATAAAAAAAGAACTCCATCTCCAATTATTAAATATATAATTTTTCTTATTACCCATCACCCAAATCAACCATAGACCACCAAGGCAAACTGTGCCCGCATCAGCCAGCGAGTTTACAATCCAATTGATATGAAGAGGTATCCATTGATTTAAAACTTCAGATCTTCTTTCAATAACAGATTCGCCATCTATTAATCCATAAGTGAACCATATCTCCCAACCAAGAGCGCACACAATAAAAGAACCTAGATAAATAGCAGGCACCCATTTTGGAAGCTCATAGCGATATTTTATTAAAATAAGAATTGGAATAATTGAACTTGCATAAACAATAGCTATATATCTTATTTCTTCAAATGACATTCTTTAAAACTATCATACTTCTTTCACTTTATTAAATATTTGGCATACTTGTTTATTATGGAAAAGAGCATTAACTCAGAATCTAATATGCAAAAAGTTGCACTCACTTCTTTAGCGGGGACAAGTATCGAGTGGTATGATTTTTTCCTTTACGGCGCTTCAGCCGCATTAATATTCCCAACAGTATTTTTTGGTGAGGCTTCAACTTCCACAGCATTAATTTTGTCTTTGCTTACTTTCGCAGCTGGGTTTATAGCAAGACCAATAGGTGGAATAATTTTTGGCCACTTTGGTGATAAGGTTGGTAGAAAAAAAACATTGATAATGGCATTAATCTTAATGGGTGTTTCATCAACACTAATTGGCCTACTTCCAACTTATGCCATGATTGGAGTCACCGCACCAATTCTATTAACTTCTTTGCGCTTTGCTCAAGGTCTAGCAATAGGTGGTCAGTGGGGAGGGGCAATGCTACTTGTAACAGAAAGCGCTCCATCTAATCAAAGAGGCTATTACGGAGCCTTTGCTCAAGCAGGAGTACCGGTAGGCGTGATCCTTGCAAATCTTGCATTTATAATTACTGGAGCTCTAGTTTCTGAGGAAGCTTTCTTTTCGTGGGGCTGGCGGATACCTTTCTTAGCAAGCGCAATATTAATAGGTATCAGTATGTATATTCAGTTAAATTTAGAAGATACAAAAGCATTTAAAGAACTTCAAGCATCAAGACAAACTGGTAATGCAGTAAAGATAACAAGATCACCAATCATAGAGGCAATAACAAAGTACCCAACAAAAATTGCTCTAGCTGCTGGAGCATTCCTTTCAATACAAGTAACGTTTTATATATTGATAGCATTCTTATTAGCATACGGTGTAGCAAGTGCTGATATTACTAGAGATGATATGTTGGTGGCAGTGTTAATAGCTTCTGCAATCATGATACCTTTTCAGTTCTTTTTTTCCTCATACTCGGACAGACACGGCAGAAAGGGTATTTTCATGCTAGGTGCAGTTTTAACTGGTTTATGGGCTTTTGCTATTTTCCCGCTTGTTGATACTGGAAATTTTTGGTTGATAGTCTTGGCTATAACCGGTGGATTAGTATTCGTCTCTATGATGTATGGGCCACAAGCTGCTTTTTTCACTGAGTTATTTAGCACTGAAGTTAGATATTCGGGAGCCACATTAGGCTATCAGTTCGGTGCGATTTTAGGTGGCGCATTTGCTCCAACGATTGCAGCACTTCTTTGGAATGATTATGGAATTATTTGGGTCTCGGTCTACATAGCATTTGCTTCATTTTTGACTTTGTTATCAGTTTTATTTTTAACTGAAACCTTTCAAAATGATTTAAATGAAGATTTACCCAACTAAATCTAGCTAATAATAACAAAAAATAATATCATCTAATCTTACTGCAAAGGGGTGGCTTTATTGCCTGAGATCTTTATAGAAACCCTTTGAACCTGATCCATACAATAATGGCGGAGGAATTGCATGAAAACCATTAAAACTTATTTTTTTCTTTTTTTCTTTTCAATAAATTTAATATCAGAAGATATTGAAGAGGTTATAGTTCAAGGTAATTGGAGAGAGACGAGGCTTGTTGAAGAAGACTCAAGCGTATTAGTTTTGAGCTCAAAAGAAACTCAGTCGGCTCCAATTAAACATTTTGAAAACTTATCTTATTTAATACCAAACTTGAATTTTGCAGCTAGCGACTCACGAGCAAGGCATTTTCAAATTAGAGGTATCGGTGAAAGATCCGGGTATGAAAGGACACCCAATTCAGCAGTTGGATTTTTAGTAGATGATATTGATTATTCTGGACAAGGAGGAATTGCAACGACTTTTGATGTTGATCAAATTGAAGTCCATAGAGGGCCACAGGGCTCTAGAATTGGATCAAGCGCTATGGCCGGGCTAATTTATATAAAAACCAAAGAACCAACAAAAGAATTTGAGGGAGTTAGTGAAATAACGACTGGAGCATATGGAACTAGAAATGTTGGTATAGCTTTTGGTGGATCGGCACAAGATAATGAAGACTTTACATACAGAATAGCTTTAAGAAAAGACTACTCTGACGGTTTTAGAAAGAATCTATATTCAGGTAGATCAGACGCTTCAAAAAAAGATGAATCAACTTTTAGGCTTAAGGCAAATTGGGAAATAAACTCAGAATCAACTATTAAATTTTTAATGACACAAATCGATCTTGATGACCCTGCAGATATATGGACCATCGATGGAAGTCTAAATACTCTATCCGATAGACCGGGCATGGATTCTCAAAAAACAGATGCTTATGGTATAAAATTTTTTCACGAAACAGATAATTTTGAATTTCAAAGTTTCACAAGTGTGACAGATACCAATGTTGTATTGAGCTATGATGCGGATTGGGGTAATCCTGCCACCCACGCGCCATATATTTATGATTATTTCTCTGAAACACAAAGAAAAAGGGAGACTTTTAGCCAAGAATTTAGATTTTTATCAAATTTAGCTGATTTAGATGTAAATAAAAGGTCTGAATGGGTACTTGGACTACATTTTTTTGAGTCCAAAGAGACAAACTTAAAAAATGATGATGGTATTTATGGCGATCCCCTGGATCCATATAGTCCTTATATAAGTGAAAGTTCATCAACAAGTAAATTCTCCGTTGATAATTTTTCTATCTTTGGAAATTTAAATTATCTGATAAATGATTCAACCACATTTAGCTTGGGTGCTCGCTGGGAAGATTCAGAGTCAACTTATTCAGATTCATTTGGAGAGTCGCTTAATCCATCAGATAAAATTTCAGGCGGAAAAATATCAATTAATAAAATTTTAAAACAAGATACTAATATTTTTATTAGTATTGCAAGAGGATATAACCAAGGTGGTTTTAATTTAAATCTTGGTCTCGATCCAAATTCAATAAATAGCAATCTTTACTATGATCCAGAATTTTTAACCAATTATGAGCTTGGACTAAATTCAAAAATTGTAAATTTAAATATGAATCTAGCTGCTGTGATTTTTCACTCTGACAGAAAAGATCAACAGGTTTTAATTTCAACTCAGGTCGATCCAACTGACCCAAATACTTTTACATTTTTAACCCAAAATGCAGCCGAGGGAACAAACAATGGAATTGAATTAGAAATAGATTTTCAGCTATCTGATAACCTAGATATATTTATTAATTTTGGGCTGCTTAAAACCCAGATTAAAAATTGGAAATCTAGACCAGATCTTCAAGGCAGAGCTCAGGCTCATGCCCCTGAAAAAAGTTATGCAATTGGATTTAATTGGAATCTAACAGAGCAATCAAATCTATCATTTGATGTGGTGGGGAAGAGTAGTTTTTATTATTCTGATTCGCATAACAATAGATCAAAATCATACTTCTTAACAAATCTAAGCTATAGCTATTTTAGCGGTCAGTGGACTTACTCTCTTTGGGGAAGAAATATTTTCGACGAGTATTATTCAACAAGAGGTTTTTACTTTGGAAATGAGGCTCCAAATTTTATTGATACACTCTATGAAAGACATGGCGACCCAAGACATATGGGTGTTACAGTGAGATATGATTTCTAATATTATTGGTTCTAGTTGGATAGAACCAACAGCGGTGATTCTTGCAATAGCATATTTATTATTAGCTATAAAACAGAACATAAGTTGTTGGTTTGCGGCGTTTTTTAGCTCTCTTTTATATTTTTTTGTTATGTATTCTGCAGGGCTTTATATGGAAGCAGGATTGCAAATATTTTATTGCATTATGGCTGTTTATGGGTGGACACAGTGGCGAATTACTTTGCCAGGAAACTCAAAATTTCTTGTAAAAACATGGAATAGAGATCAACACATTAAGGCAATATTATTAATCATTTTATTAGCGATAGTCTCGGGCTGGGCTCTTGAAAAATTTACAAATGCTGCTCTGCCTTTTCTTGATTCCTTGACAACATGGGGAGCCATAGTTACCACCTATATGGTTGCTAAAAGGCTTTTAGAAAATTGGATCTACTGGTTTGTAATAGATACAATTTCTGTGTTTTTATTTTACTCAAGAGGACTAATTTTGACCTCAATATTATTTTTAGTATATTTAATAATTATTTATTTTGGCTACAAATCATGGACTCAAATGAAAGATGAAATTAGTCAGAAAAGTTGAAAAAAAAATCTCATCAATCGATGGGGAAATTAAAATTATTTCACCATTAAAAACTGATCTTATTTCTGAAATTTTTCTTTGCACTTTTAACGATATCAAATCTGTCTTAAGACTTGATTTTGATTTACCAAATTGGTTACAAAATCAAAGGTATTCAGAATTTCAAATATTAAATTTTTTAAAAGACAAAAGGCAAGATCAAAATATTTTGTATCATGATTCTGACAGCGGGATTCTCATTAGGGAATTTCATGAAGGAAAAAAAATCTTAGATGACGAAATTAAAAAAAAAGAAAATTTATTTTCTTTGGGTAAAGAAATTAAAAAAGTCCATCAAATAGAAACAGATAATTTTTTAGTTAATGACTTCAACGATATTGTAGAAAATTACAGATCAATTCTAAAAAATAAAATTAAAAACGATTATTTCCTATATCAAGGTTTTCAAATTTTTGATTCTCTTTCATATGAAAATGAATTGAAAATTTTTTCTCACAATGATTTAACTCTTGGAAATATCTTATGGAATAAGAAATGTTTTTTTATTGACTGGGAGTACGCATCTTTGAATAGTCCATATTTTGATTTAGCGTCAATAATTTCTTCTTACAATTTAAATAATAATGAAATTGTTCATTTATTAAGTGGATACAACAAAAATAATCACCTCAACACAGAAAAATTAAGAAATTGGACTAAATTTACCTACTTTTTAGACTATATATGGAGAATATGCCTCATAGAAACAACAAAATATGATGAAAAAACTCTTAATATTAGCTTTTTAAAGAAAAATTTATCTACTTTTAGTTAATTCTACACATTTGTGCGATTTTTATCATATCTTGATGATGCTTAATTGAACTATCGACTATCTTGTATAATCTTTTAAGATAAGATATTAATCAATTATCAAAATGGATAAATTTAACGAAATTCTTACAAATCATATTTCTAATTGGAATATGGTTTGGTTCGGCCTTATTTTTTGGGGAAGCGTCATTAATGCTATAGCAGAGCTTTATTTAGTAAATAACAATTCAATATTTTGTTATTTGTTTGGTTTCTTACTGGGGGTTGTCGCAAAAATTAGAGGAACTTGGCTATGGAAGATATAAAAAACATACCAGAAGAATTTTCCTTTGAAAAAGAAAAAGAAATAGCTAGAAGCTTTTCAAAGCGCTTTCAATGGGAAATGATTTTGATTGGAGTTGGTCAAGCTACTGTTTGGTTATCTTTATGGCCGCTAGTTATTAATGGATATATTTCTTTATTTTTTGGATCATTAATTGCAACTATTTGTGCTTGCTTTGCATACTTGCCTTCACACGAAGCTCAGCACGGTAATTATTCTAGAGGAAATCCAAAGAGGCGTTGGATTGACTCTTTTGTAAGCCACTTCACCTTAATCACAATAATGTTTCCTCATGATTTAATGAGATGTACCCATATGAAACATCACGCTTACACTAATAATCCTGAGAAAGACCCAGATTATGATACTGCATCTGCAAAGTCATTATGGGAAGTTATCATTGCCACTCAGGTAGGCATAAAGAAATATGAATCAATTGCTGAAATTTTTAAAAATGACAATGCATTTATGAAATCTTTTAATAAAGGAGTGATTATAGGGATGATGTATAGAGTCATTCTTTTGACTCTTGTTGTAATGTTTCCTCTAGAAACACTATTGCTATGGTGGTTGCCAAGTAAGTTTGGAATAATTTATCTTTCAACTTTTTTTAGCTGGTACCCGCATTACCAAGCAGATATTGGAAGGTATAAAGATACTAAGTTCTGGAGTCATTGGATGCCTAGGTACCTAAACCATTCAATGCAACTTCATTTTGTTCATCACCTTCATCCAGGAATTGGTCATTATGATGAGCCTAAGGCTATTGAAGCACTAAAACCATTTCTAATTGCGAGAGAGGTTCCAGGAGCTGAAGATATACCCGAAAGTGTTAAATACAACCCTCTTATAAAACGCTAACTTTATATTATTTTTCTTGTTTTTTTAAATAAATTCTGTTCTAGTAAAAGATGATTTATTTACATAACGGGGGAGATTATGAAGATACTATGCGTTTTATACGATGATCCAAAAACAGGCATGCCAGAAAAGTATGCAAGAGACGACTTACCAAAAATTGAAAAATATCCAGATGGCATGACATTGCCCTCACCTAAGGCAATTGATTTTACTCCTGGAGAGTTATTGGGTTGTGTTTCCGGCGAGCTTGGCCTTAGAAAATTTTTAGAAGATGCTGGACACACCTTGGTTGTTACATCCGATAAAGATGGCGAGGGATGTGAGGCAGACAGGGAATTAGTTGACGCAGATATTGTTATTTCACAACCATTCTTTCCTTACTATCTAACTAAAGAAAAAATGGAGACTGCACCTAATTTAAAAATGGCAATTACAGCTGGAATTGGATCAGACCATGTTGATCTTCAAGGTGCTATGGATCACAACATAGATGTGGTTGAAGTTACCTACTGTAACTCAAGATCAGTTGCTGAACACATTGTGATGATGATTCTTTCAATGGTTAGGGATTACCATAACCAACATAGGATTGTGAACGAAGGTGGTTGGAATATAGCTGATGCAGTTCAAAGATCTTACGACGTTGAGGGCATGCATGTTGGAACTGTAGCTGCGGGAAGAATTGGTATTGATATGTTAAGAAAGATGAAACCTTTTGATGTTCATCTTCATTACTTTGACATTCATAAACTTTCTGATGAAGTCGAAGCAGAGTTAAATCTTACTTATCATGATTCTGTAGAGTCATTGGTTGCTGTTTGTGATGTAGTAAATATTAGTTGCCCATTACATCCAAAGACAGAACATTTATTTAATGATGACATGATCAACAAGATGAAGCGTGGTGCATATATTGTTAATACTGCAAGAGGAAAAATCTGTGATAAAGATGCTATAGCTAGAGCTTTAGAATCTGGTCAATTAAGTGGATACGCTGGAGATGTTTGGTTTCCTCAACCGGCACCAAATGATCATGTTTGGAGAACAATGCCCAATCATGGAATGACTCCTCATACTTCTGGAACATCATTATCTGCACAAGCTAGGTATGCTGCTGGTGTAAGAGAAATACTTGAGTGTTTCTTTGCTGGAGAGCCAATTAGAGAGCCGTATTTAATTGTTAAAGACGGCGACCTTGCAGGTATGGGAGCCCATTCTTATACAAAAGGCACAGCAACAGACGGATCAGAAGAAGCTGCAAATTATAAAAAATAATTTTTAGGTAAAAATATGTCATAAGATCTCTTTTAATGTAGAGGTCTTATATCTTGTTACAATTTAAATTTAACTTAATGCTTCTTTGAGAGAGTTAACTTGCATTTTGTCAGATGCTAATGTTGGATTTTCTGGTAAATGCTCAGATACTCGAGCTAACCACGCTTTAATAGTTGGATGTTTTGCTGCACTCAGTTGCTTTTCTAACCCAAACATATAACCAAATACTAGTTGTGGAAATACAGCAAAGTCTAGCATGGTAGGCTTATCAAGCTCGCCCATAAATGGTCCATCGCCAATATGTTCCAAGAGTTCCATAAATAATTGCATGTACATATCTTTTAAACTTAAAGAGAAATCAATATGCTGAGACATATTATTTATAAAACGTGATCTACGAAGTCCAAATGGCCAAATAAATCTTATATAAAACGGTAGTGGAGTTTGCGCACTAACAAGTGCTGCAAGTCTCCATGATCTTTTCATAAACTCTATATCAAGAGGCCCATCAATCGCTCCTCGAAAAAGACTTGGCAGATATTTATGACTTATCCAATCATCAATCTGATCTATTTTTTGTTGATGTTCTAGAGGATATAGTGGTTTTTCTGGAAAGATTTCATCTAGCCAATGAGCATGATCTGATGACTCACGTCGCCACTCACCATCTATTTCTAGAACAGGAACTTGTGTACCATTAGTATGACCAATTGTAGCCTTGGTTTTCATCGGATTAACTGGCACATGAGTAAAATCTAAGCCTTTATAGTAAAGAAAACAAGCTGTTTTCCTAACGTAAGGACTAGTTGCGTAACCATAAAGGTTTATTGATTTCATAAGGTATCCTTGCTGAAAAATTTTTAAATGTTTTGGAGTCTTGAATTAATAATTTCATCAGCCTGGGACATAATTCCATCAATTAAGTCCTGGACTGTTGGAATATCATTGACTAATCCAGCAACCATTCCGCACGACCAAGCTCCTGCTTCCATAGTACCCTCATGCATAATCTTTGGATAGACGCCGGCTACTTCATCAATAATATCTTCGAACTTTAGATCAGCACCCAGTGCTTTTTCTTTTTCCATTAAGCGCTCAACAGCCTCGTTATTGAGAACTCTTTCAGTATTTCTTAATGATCTCATAACAAGTCTAGTATCTAATTCAGATGCATTGACGATAGCCTCTTTAACATTTTGATGAACGGGAGCATCTTGTGTGGCAATAAATCTAGTGCCCATATTCATGCCCTCGGCTCCAAGTGCCATAGCTCCAACTAAACTTCTTCCATCCGCCATACCACCTGAGGCAACAAAAGGTATTTCTAATTCATCCGCAGCTCTAGGCAGAAGAATAAAGTTAGGAATATCGTCTTCACCCGGATGACCTCCGCATTCAAAACCATCTACTGAAACAGCATCACAACCAATATCTTGTGCTTTTAAAGAGTGTCTGACTGAAGTGCATTTATGAATTATTTTTATTCCTGCTTCTTTAAGGGCTGGTAGATATTCTGCAGGATTCCTTCCAGCAGTTTCAACAACAGGTACTCCAGCATCAATAATTTCTTTTATAAGACCTGGATAATCTGGCGGAGTTAAAGAGGGTAGAAAAGTTAAATTTACTGCAAAAGGTTTGTCAGTCATTTCTTTGCATCGAGCTATTTCATTAGCTAATTTTTCAGGAGTACCCTGAGTTAAGCCTGTAATAGTTCCAAGTCCACCAGCATTAGAGACAGCTGCAGCAAGCTCAGCAAAACCGACGTGATGCATCCCTCCTTGAATAATAGGATGCTTGATTCCAAATAGTTCTGTTATTTTAGTTTTCATTCTTATTCTCCTTTATTTCCATCAACCCAATTTTCATAAAAATCTTCATATTGTTTTTGTAGTCTTTGCATGCCAGTTATCCATCTATCTCTGTCATTACCTTTTCTTTGCACATATTCACTAACCTCTTTATGAGGTAGAACTAAGAACCTTTCATTTTCAATTGCATCTAAAACATCTTTTGCGACCACATCTGCTTCAAGCATGCCATCTACTCCAGCCACTCCAGCACCCTGAGCAGTCATAGCAGTTCGAACAGCTTGAGGACAAAGACATGAAACGCCAATTCCTTTTTGACCATAAGTAATTTTTACCCATTCAGCAAAACTTACTGCCGCTGATTTAGTAACAGCATATTGGGCGGCGCCTATTTGGGATAATAAGCCTGCAGCAGAGGCAGTATTCATTAAATAACCCTCGCCTCTTTCAAGCATTTGAGGTAATACATGTCTTGCCGCATGTACATGAGACAATACGTTGACGCCCCAAGTATTATTCCATTCCTCAGATGTAGTTTCTAAAAGCATTGGAGTTCCACCGATCCCGGCATTTGAACAAAATATGTCTATTCCTCCTGAATATTCATTTGCTTTTTCAATTACATTAACAATATCTTGCTCATTAGATACATCAGCAGTTACAGCAATACCATTAATTTTTTCTGCAATTTCTTTGGCACCGTCCTCATTCATATCAACGCAAACAATTGACTGAGCTCCGCTTGCATGAAATTCTTCACATAGAGCTAGCCCAATACCACTAGCAGCACCTGTCACTACAACTCTTTTATCTTTTATTTCCATATCTTTATCCTAGTATTACTTCACAACCGGTGCCATCAAGAAAAACTCTAACTCTTGATTTGTCATCATCATCTAATTTATCAAACTCCTCTTTAATCCACTTTAAGCATTTAGCTTGATAAGGAAATGTTTTTTGTTTCCATGTAGATCCATCAATTTCAGTCTCCCATGTTTCTTCACCTTCGGTAATTGCTCTTGCATTAGCAAGCAATGCTGGAACATACATTTTGCCAAACTCTATCATAATTTCTTTAAGGGAGTCAGGGCTGTCTTCTAGGGGAATCCAATTACTATTCTCAACATCATGACCTGATAGATCTGCCATAATGTCAACCCAAGCAACAAGTCTTAATGATGTTTCACAAGCAATTTTTCTAGAGGTTGGATCAAAACCAACAAGCTGGGTTAACTGACCATAAATAGCAAAATCTGCAGAAGAGGGCTTGTCACCAAAAAGAAATTTACTAACTGATAGATGATTGTCCATTAACTTTATAAATCTCTTGTAACTAGTGTCAATAAGATCAGCAGTTGTATCATTTGACCCAACTACCCATAATCTTTCTATTTGCCTTTCAGCAATAAATTTTTTTAATTCCATAAGGGTACCATCAGGAGTGTTAACTGCTATATCGACCAATGGAAGAATAGTCCCAGCATTGTCAGCATCCTCTTTAAAATACCATCTATAGTGAAACATATACTTAGTGACCCATTCATCACCAAAATCTTCTAACAAGTAATTAATAAAAGATAGGGCAGGGTCATCTGGGACTATCTTTCTTTCAGTAAATTCATTTTCTAATCTTCTTATTATTGGAGTTGAATCGGTAGTTGCTACTAATGATCCATCATCATTTGGTAATAAAATTGTTGGAAGTAGAATTGGCTTTGGTAGCTCTATACCAAGTTTAGTAATTTTCTTAGCGATATCGCCGTTATAAACCATGTAAGGGATATGCCTATACCTGAATGCAGCTAATATTTTTTGAGTATAAGGTGAGGGTGTTGCACCAAAAATCTTAATTTTTTTAGTCATACCTAT
>ENA-OQVM01003931-OQVM01003931.1-marine-metagenome-genome-assembly--contig:-NODE-3931-length-15606-cov-8.689613_pt1 | contig 15606 bp, 9 predicted proteins | sample MGYA00237776_ERZ505498 | MGnify/ENA primary metagenome ERZ505498 (study PRJEB26159, sample SAMN06265151) | marine metagenome | isolation source: Helgoland LTER site | place: Germany:Helgoland, sampling... | reverse complement strand
AAGGGCAAGCGCATCGGTGCGCATGGCGATATTGTTTGCTGGAGCTTCTATCCGGGCAAGAACCTTGGTGCACTCGGTGATGCCGGGGCAATCACCACAAATGACACCGCATTTGCGGAGCGTGTTGCCCTTTTGCGCAATTATGGCTCACGTCAGAAATATGTGAACGAAGAAGCTGGCGTGAACTCACGCCTCGACCCCATCCAAGCGGCGATCTTACGGGTGAAGTTGGGGGTTCTAGATGCGTGGACTGAACGTCGCCGTGCTATGGCCGCGGCCTACACTAAGGGTCTGGCGGAAAGCGGCCTCATAGTGCCTCATGTACCTGAATGGGCAGAGCCGGCTTGGCACCTCTACGTAGTACGCACGTCTGATCGTGAGGCGCTGCAGGGCCGTATGACAAAGGCAGGCGTTGGAACCCTGGTTCATTACCCGATCCCACCGCATATGCAGGATGCTTATGCAGGGCTTAGCATAGCCGCTGACGCGCTACCACTTGCGCGGCAACTCGCCACCGAGGTGTTGAGCCTGCCGATCGGACCGCAGTTGGGATTGAAGGAAGCAGATGTAGTTATTGCGTTTATAAATGATTTTTAAGAATGTAAAAAACCGCCTAAGGCGTCTCGCAAAAAAAATGGTAATAAAAGTTTTTCCAGATTTTCGGATTAACACGTTTGAGGATAATGAGTTTCTAACTTACGTTTACAAGAAAAAATTAGGACTTCTTAGATGCGCCGATCAAATTGAGAACCTCGCCTTGCGGGGCTCTGGCGCCGATTACGATTTTTTAGACCAAACCAATGGGCCAAGCTATAATCTTGGTCTTACAAGTTCCGACTTACACGCGACTTATCATCTTTACAAAAACTCGACCAATATTTTACCAAAATTGCAAAATATTATTGTTTTTTTTGTTCCAATCGCTCCGGGATTTGATCTAACAAAAATTCAAGAAAAATATCGCTATGTCGCGTACGGGCATTTTTTCGGTATACCATATCAAGATGCACGGGATATAAGCAGAAGAATTGAGCGCCGAATTATAAAAAAATGCGAATCTCTTACTGCACCAAATATACCAATATTGTATCGAGGATATGACAAAAAAAAATACCTGGGGTCAGATCATGATGTTGTCAAGCGAGCCAAAGCACACCTTAGGGAAAATCAACGTGAGCCGGATCAAATGTGCTGGCTTAATAAAATGATAGAATTGGCTGACCAACTTGGGCACCGAATTTGGATTGTAATCCCTCCAGTCAAATCAGACTTCAAGAACGAGCTTCCGAAATCTGAAGTTCTTTTTTCAAAACTATACAATATGGACATCGGTCAGCATACAATCCTAGACTTTTATGATGATGATAGGTTCGATGACAGCGATATGGGTGATACGGACCACTTAAATGAAAAGGGTGCCATCAAGATTACAGCCGAAGTTTTGACTTCCATTCAGAGTATGAATTAATTTTGTCATCTCGCGGTCTTATAAAATCCATGACGGTTATCGGCAGTGCGCAAGCCGTTAAGATCCTGATTTCCATTTTGCGTATGAAAGTGCTGGCACTCTTGCTTGGGCCGGCCGGCATTGGCCTGCTGAGCATTTACAACAACCTGCTAGCTATGATGTCGACTGCCGCAGGCCTTGGAATGGGCTCAAGCGGCGTTCGGCAGATTGCCAGCGTCAAAGGTGAGGAACAGGCGCTGACCCGCGTGCGTCGCGTGCTGTTCGCGGCGCTTCTGGTGCAGGGAGTGCTTGCCATGGTGGGAGTATGGTTTCTGCGCACGAATATTGCCGAATGGCTGCTCGGGGATCGTGAATACGCGACCGAAGTGGGCTTGATCGGTGTTGCTATATTGCTGGGTTTGCTTGGGACGGCACAAACCGCACTTCTGCAAGGGATGCGCCGAATCGGTGATCTAGCTCGGGTTACGGTACTCAGCGCGCTGATCGGCACCGTATCTGGTCTGGCGGCCGTTTGGTTCTATGGCGAGGTAGGGCTAATCTGGTTTGTGGTTGTGCAACCGCTGGCAACGATAGTGATCGCGTCGCGCTATACAAGCCGGCTACCAAAGCCCTCTGCACCACGCCCTAGCGTGGTTGAGATATGGGAAGTCTGGAAGCCGATGGCCAAGCTTGGCTCGGCATTCATGCTGGCGGCCTTGGCGACCACGGCAACGCTCTTGTTCATCCGCAGTTTGATCGGACAGAACTTAGGACTTGACGCAACGGGACAGTTCGCCGCTGCCTGGGGATTGACGGTGACTTATATCGGCTTTCTTCTGGGTGCGATGGGTGCCGATTTTTATCCACGCCTCACAGAGATAATAGGTGACCGTCAGATAACCAACAAGCTCGTAAATGATCAGGCTCAGCTTGGCTTAGCTGTCGGTGGCCCGCTTATTTTGGTAATGATAGGGATGGCCCCTTGGATCATGAGTTTGCTTTATTCCACAGAATTTGATGAAGCGGCAGGTATGTTACAGGTGCAAATGCTAGGAAATGTGATCAAGATCGTTAGTTTTCCTCTTGGTTACATGTTTATCGCGGCCGCACGATCCAAGTTGTATCTGTTTACGCAACTGAATTGGAACGTTTTTTTTCTGTTCCTGGTATGGTACTGGTTGCCTCAATATGGTCTTGCCGCCGTAGGTGTAGCATTCAGCACAGCATATGCACTTAATTTTACCATCGCAAATATCCTGGTGCGCCGCCTGCACGCGTTCCGGTGGGAAGTACTGTCACTATGGCTTTTTGTACTTCACGCTACCTTGTCGCTGGGGCTGTTGGCGGTGGCGCAGATCGCACCTCATTTGGCCGCGATTGCATCACCCTTGTTGGCGCTGGCAACCGGGGCGTTTGGCCTACGGGTGGTGCTCTCAAAGATAGGTATGCACGGCCGCCTGCCCACAAAACTCTATGGATTTTTTGCGCATCTCGGCTGGCCCATCCAGTCAGCAGGTTAAGAAAAATGACGTGAAGACAATGTCTGAGAAACCAGAACAAATGCCTGATAACGCGACTGATCAGCCACTCGTTACCTTTGCCCTCTTTGCCTACAATCAAGAGGACCTGATCCGTGAGGCCGTCGAAGGGGCCTTAGCACAAACCTATGAGCCGCTCGAGATCATTCTGTCTGATGATTGCTCTACAGACCGCACGTTCGAAATAATGCGAGACATCGCTACCGAATACGACGGAGCTCACAAAATAGTTTTGAGACAGAACTCAAAAAATCTCGGTATTGGCGGTCATGTTGCTGCCATCGGCGACGTTGCAAATGGTGAATGGATTGTTATGGCAGCTGGAGACGATATTTCTTATCCAGAACGAACCGAAAAATTGATGTCTACGGCAAATTCAAATAGGGGGTCAACTGCAGTCTTCTCGGCTTATTTCCCTATCATTGAGAATTTCAGGGGGAGATTGAAGGGAAACTTGACATGGTCAAAAGTGCCCCTGTTTGAGCTAGCTTGTACTGCTGGCGGAGCAGGTAAAGGGGCGACCTACGCCTACAGGAAAGATTGTTTTTATTGGCCCTGCTGCTTGCCAGATTGGGTGATTAATGAAGATAGGGTCCTGCCGTTTAGAGCAGCCATTTTGGGTCATGTCATCCACTGTCCAGAACCTCTGATTTTATACCGCCAAGCAGGAACAGAATTCGCAGAGCCTGCAAAACTGAAAAGGGAGAGGCTCGAAGGAAATCCACGCCATTGGGCACTTCTCAGACAGCATGTTACTGCCGCAACCACGCAAAATAGAATTTCTAGAATTCAAGCAAAATTGGCATGTCTTGCACTTCGCATTTCAGAGACTTTTCACAAGAAGAGTGGGAGCGGTCCACACTCACAATCCATTAAGCTACAGTTTTTGGCCCTTCGCATGGGAAAAAAACTAGCTCAAGCTTGGTGCAATTTCGGTTTCAACAAGACGTAGCTGGGTAAGGATCAAATGGCTTGCATGCAGTCGGCTTGTGCCCGAAACGAAGCGGTCAGTGCGCACAGATATCTAGACCGTAATCTGTAGCGAAGCTGGAGTGGATATCACCGTCGAAGCCGCGTCGAAACGAAGATGCATTGTATAAAACTAGGCGGCCAATCTCTGATGGCGAAGGGCTTTGATCGGCAGGTTGCAGAAATCCAAATCCTCATCGGCGTCCTCAACCGCTACACCGCTCTCGATAAGTATTGCGCAATAGAAACCTTTACCCGAGATCTGGAAGAACTTCTGACTAGTTTTCCAGCTTGCTTCGCGCGAGGCTCTAGAATTGGGAAGTATTTTAGTAAAACGCTTGGTTCAGCGCATACAGACTAATGGTCTGTAGAAAATGCAAATTAACAACCACTTCACTCGGCCGTATGATAAAGTGAAACAAATTGTGGGTTCGACATCATTTTATCCATAACTTATGCCTTTAGAAAATGAATAAAAACCTTTGTTCATAACTTGAACTTTTATTCCATGGAGTCTCCCTTGAAGCGTTTTTGGCGTTACAAATCCCTATTTGCACTCTACCGCAAAGATATAGAAAATCTTAGCGCCCCCTCATTCGAGAAAATACCCTACGAACCTTTCGTTCCACGAGCACAGATTATAAATGGTCGTAAGGTCATAACACGATCTGGTGTGGTGTTGTTTGACTGGATTTGGACGCGGCGCAGTACTTACAGTGGTCTATTGGCCATTTGGAGGGTTTCGTGGATCACGATTTTTTCAATTTTGAGGCGCGGTATCTTTCATGCCCCTGACGAGCAACGCATTGCGGTGATTCATTCTTTGTGGACTAGGGGTTATTACCATTGGATTACTGAGGGCCTGCCCAGAGCAATTGTCGTTAGAAATGTCGATGCGGATGCCATTCCTCTTCTTCCGACAAAAGAGTACGAGGGGTATGTCCAGAGTCTGGAGGCGTTAGGTTTTTCAAAAGTGGCATTTTCTCAGTACGAGAAAAATCTTTCTGTATTAAATCCCCTAGTTACAGAGTGCGCAAGAAACTTTGGCACCACGGACCCCGCTCTACTCCGAGATGTTCGACAGAAAGTATGGTCTGGATTGGGAATAAAACTCTCCGATCGCGCGGAGCAACCGCGAATTATTTATGTGTCTCGTAGCATGGCACGTGGTCGGCGTGTACTCAATGAGGATGATGTAGTTCGCTCCTTAACGCGTTGGGGAGTCACTCTGGTTAACTTTGAAGAGCTTTCGTTTTCTGATCAGGTAAAGCTCATGTCGAAAACTGATGTATTAGTGAGTATACATGGTGCTGCTTTAGCTAATATGACTTTTATGCCAGAAGGTGGTGCGGCTCTTGAGTTGCTCCCAAGGCGAAATGGTATTTTTGACTATTCGAAGATTAGGAGATCTTTTCGCCACGACTCATGTTATGTGCGTCTCGCTGCAGCAATGGGTCATAAACACTACGCTTTTGAAAGCGCGGTTGATTCAAAATGGAATTCTTCTACGCATATGGCAAACGTTTTTGTTGATATCGAGCGGCTTGATACTATTATGGAGAAAATTGTCGACGAGTACTCCCAAGGCTGATTAGTTACTTGTCGATAGAGGCTACGACGTCGTCGAAATTTAACTCCACGATGCAGATTAGTAATCTGAATTCAATCAACTACAGGACATTATTTCAGTCGAGGGTCTAACCGACAGTGAACGTAAGTTACTTGAAGGGAAGTATCAAAGTCAGATACAAGGCCTTGGCTGGTGCATACTATCTAAAAATCCTGGAAGACATTTTCGCTTAAGAGTGCAAGCCTTTCTAATTATACTCCTGTTTTATACACGAAAAGAGAAATTATATATACGGCTGTCGGAAGCATTAATATTTTCAAATCTTGCAAGAACCGAAACACTAAAGAATGCTAAATACATGTTGAGAAAAATTTTCTCGGTATGATGAAGTTCATGCATAATGGTACTGTTGATGAAGACATGAACCAACGGCCATATCCGGAGTAGGATTGGGAAAGTACCACCAGTAAAGGCGACCCTTTAAACTTCCCAACAGGCGCAGGTGGGGTGCTCTATCCGCCAAAAATATTTGATATTCGCGTTACGCAAAAAGATACCTTCATGGCGCTTGCACCAACCGCTGACGATCTGTGGTTGTACTGGATGGTTAGTCTTGGTGGAGCTAAGTTCCGAAGGGTTGGCCTGAACAGTATCCACTAATGGTCGTTGGTGCCTCTCAGGCTGTGTCACTTGCGAGTGCAAATAACGGCATCAGTGATAATAACTCTCTACAAGTAGAGAGGTTGATAAAGAAGTTTAGTATGCCTTGGGCGCCCGACCAAGCCTAGTATGAACGACTTTCGCGTAACTAATTTTTTCTCGGCAGATATCATTCCTGAGTTTCATTCAAGGTTCCGAAAATAAGCGCCAAATCGGTCTCTACTTGATCAAGGTCGTAGTGAATAGTTGACCGCCATAATTGGCTTGATCCCGTAGCGTTTGTCTCAGCAAGGAAATTGAAAAGGCCAATAGCGAATTTGAAGGAATTATGAATTTTGTACCACAAATCTATGATTGCAAGACCAAGCTAACTTGCATTTTGGACTGAAGTAGTCTTGAGAGTCTCGGCGCAACAAACCGTTAAAAATTTGCCATGTGTTCACTGAAGTATGGGCACTGAAGCCACTAAAAATTTGAAGATGAGACATGGCCTTGGTCGCAATTAAAGAAGAAACTACAGTACTTCATGATACCCATGTTAGAAAGGAAAGCACTTAGGGATGAAACGCATCCGAATACTTCATACGCTATGCCGGATTAATAGCGGCGGCGTTGAGCAGCGGCGGCTTTTACTTGCTCGCGGCTTGCCGAAAGATCGATACGAACATCGAGTGATATGCCAAGATACTGGTGGTACACTACCTGAACTACTCCGTGCGGAGGGTTGGCAAATTCACGAAATTGGCACAACACCCCATATTCTAAGTCCATCCTGGCATAACAGAGCCTGGAAAATTGCGAAAGATTTCAAGCCAGATCTCATCCATGGCGCCGTTATCGAGGGCGCTGCTCTCGCCAATGGTATTGGAATGCGATGCCTTGGCGTTCCCGTAATATCAGAAGAAACATCTGATCCTGTCAATCGCAGTTGGAGAGGCAACTTGCTAATGCGTGCGATGTGCTTACGCAGCAAGGTAGTAATTGGTGTTTCACCCTCTGTCGGCCAATATTTGACGTCAACGGCGAAGCTCCCAGAACGCAAAGTCCGCGTGATAAATAACGCCGTTTCACCAGCACCAGCTGTTTCCGATGAAGAAATTGCGAAGCAACGATTCAAATTTCGGTTCTCGCGTGCAGATTTTGTAATAGGATCAGTGGGTAGAGTAGTTGATGAAACTAAACGCTTCAGCGACTTGATACGTGCAGTTAGTATTATGCATGATAATGGTTTTACAAATGCAAAGTTAATTATAATTGGAGATGGACCCGACCGTGTGAACCTGGAGCGGCTGGTTCAGGAAAGTGGCTTGAAGGACCATGTCGTCTTTGCAGGTTATCAGGGTGAAGCACGCAGGTTTTATCCATTGATTGATGTTTTCGCGCTGGCTTCGGCTCATGAAGCATTCGGTCTGGTATTGGCTGAAGCCATGATGGCTGGGGTTCCTGTCGTCGCCACGCGTGTAGGCGGAATTCCTCACGTATTGGACCAAGGTGACGCTGGACGTCTTGTTCCACCATTCGAGCCAGATGCTATGGCTGATGCAATTGGCAAACTCATTCAGGATGCCGACGGCCGAAAAAAGCTTGGAGATACTGGTCGTAAGTATGCAGAAACTCATTTCTCTGCCAAGCGTTACTGTCGCGAAATCGACGAACTCTATACATCGCTGATCCAATGACCCAAAAGCCCATGCGAAATATTCTTTTTATAACGTGGGACTCTCCCGAGACCCGTTATCTGGAAAGGCTATTTTTACCCATATTTACGGGGCTACGAGCACGCGGCTATCGCTTTCACGTGCTTCAATTCAGCTGGGGGGCTGAACAGATAGCTGAAGCGCGTGCCGCGCTTTGTGCAAAATTGGACATACCCTATCGCAAAATAAATATTGTGCGACGCTTGGGGGCAGCGGGGCCATTTTCGTCTGCCGTTCTTGGGGCAAGAGCAATTAAGCAGGCAGTGTCCGACTGGCAAATTGACACTTTGATGCCGCGCAGTCTGATGCCTGCCCTAGCCGTGTTAAGAATGCGCAAATCAGCTCGGGACACTTTGAACATAGTCTTCGATGCAGATGGCTTGGCGGCAGACGAGCGTGTCGATTTTGGTGGGCTATCCCCGCACGGCATCACCTATCGTTTCTTGCGCGATATCGAGGGCGCGTTCTTGCGGCGGTCTGACGCCGTGCTCACCCGAACTGAAAGCGCACGCTCCATTCTGCTTGCGCGCGCAGGCTCCGCCCTAAAGCCTCAAAACTGCCACGTGGTTTCGAACGGCATTGACGCAGATCCCTTTACTGACGCTCTGCAGCATTTTCCGAAAACAACAAAAGAACCCTTCACCCTTTGCTATTGTGGCTCCATCGGCGCGCAGTATCGTCTACCTGAAATGCTGGACATCGCCTGCAAAATGAAAACGCAGATACCAGAGCTTCAGTTTCGGATATTTTCGCAATACCAAGACGTTGTTCAAAGGGCCTTGAAGGATAAAGGCCTTCATGAAGTGAACTGGATCGAGTGTAAGGCTGTGCCGTCCGAGAAGGTTCCCGATGAACTGGCGCAGTGTGATTTGGGGATCGCCTTGCGGGAACCCTCGTTTTCCACCCAGGCCATTCTACCAATTAAGTTGGGCGAGTACTTGCTTGCAGGGTTGCCGGTGATCGGGACACCAGGCGTAGGGAACACAGAGCAACTTTGTGAGTTTGGTGTATTTCGCTCTGCCGAGGCCTATGATCTTGAGAAAACGTTAAGTTGGGTTGTCGACGAGGTTCTTCCAAACAGGGCTTTGATGCGCGAGAAAAGCCACGCGGCAGGTAAGAAGTATTTTTCTCTGGAGAGTACAGTGGACAGTTATGATGCAGCCTTGTCTTCCATATCCAAGCGGTCCGACCCATTTGATGGGGAGGGCCTCGAGATGGCCGCGCCGTCTACTGCAAATGACCGATAACGTGTAATGGCACCTTGCCAAAACTGCTACACATTTACAAGAAAACATCATTAGTCCCCCTGCCCCTAAATTTGTTCGTGACGCACCTAATCGCAGATCAGAAGAGTGGCGATAGGCGGATTATTGGCTGGCGACATTACGCAGCACAGCCTAAGTATTGGACCGACATGCTTCAAAGAATTTTCCTCACAGTTTCGCGTAACAACTTTCGCGCACTCGCCTTCGGCTGTGACCTGATTGCGTGCAATTTGGCTCACGTCGAAGTCCGTTCCGGGAACACAACCGGCGAGGGTCGCACATGTGCGGCATAGCGGGCCTGCTTATCCCCGGCTCGAGTGATGCTGACGGAATTACGGTGATTCTGCAAAACATGACCCGCAGCCTCGCGCATCGCGGACCGGATGCGGAGGGATATTGGACGGAAGGCGCGGTGGCGCTTGGGCATCGACGCCTCTCCATTCTTGACCTTTCCGATGCCGGCGCGCAGCCCATGCGATCAGAAAGTGGTCGCTATGTTATTGTATTTAATGGAGAAATCTACAACCACCTCAATATGCGTCGTGACCTCGCAGTAGACGGTGCGGCGCCTGATTGGCGTGGGCATTCCGATACTGAGACCCTTCTTGCTGGCATTACGCATTGGGGGCTCGACGAGACGCTTCAGCGCGCGAAAGGCATGTTTACGCTGGCACTTTGGGACCGCTCAGAAAAGCGGCTCTCTCTGGCGCGGGACAGGATGGGGGAAAAGCCGCTCTACTGGGGATGGGCCGGGCAGGCGCTGGTGTTCGGGTCGGAACTTAAGGCACTGCGGGCGCATCCTGATTGCCCGCGTGATGTGTGCCGCGACGCACTGGCGCAATATCTGCGCTTTATGTATGTGCCCGCACCGCGCAGCATTCATCCTGGCCTCTACAAACTGGAACCCGGGACCATTCTCACGGTCGATGGTGCGCCGCCTTCCACACCACCTGAGGAGCCGATCCGCCCTGGCGGGCATCATGGCAGCATTAGCATCCGCCGGTATTGGGACTTGAACGCAGAGATTGAGGCAGGCGCACAGAACCAGATCGAAGACGAAGGCGATGCAGTTGCGGCACTCGGTGAGGTGCTTGGCAAGGCGGTACAAAGGCAGATGATCTCGGATGTGCCTCTGGGGGCATTTCTGTCCGGTGGCGTGGATAGCTCCGCCATCGTGGCGTTGATGCAGGCGCAAAGCGAACGCCCAGTGCAGACCTTCACTATCGGGTTTGATGAGGCCGCTTTTGACGAGACGCCCTATGCCGCCGCTGTCGCACATCACTTGGGCACCGAGCATACCAAGCTGCATGTCACTGACGCAGATGCACGTGACGTGATACCCCTTCTGCCAGATCTCTATGACGAACCCTTTGCGGATTCCTCACAAATACCAACGTATCTGGTATGCCGTGCAGCGCGCCAACATGTGACGGTTGCATTGTCAGGTGACGGGGGCGATGAGCTGTTCGGTGGTTATAATCGCTACATCCGTGGCCCCGGCTTGTGGAAGCGCCTGTCCAAGGTGCCCAAACCACTAAGGCAGGTCTCGGGTTATGCGGCGCAGGCCTTGCCGGAGAAAACCTGGGAATTGATTGGTGGTGCCTACAACCGCCTGCGGCCCGGAAGCGCTGGGATCTCAGGATTGGGCACAAAGGACCACCGGTTGGGGGAACGACTGCGCCTGACCGATAGCCTTGATGACCTACACCGAAATATGGCCAGCACATGGATCGAACCTGAGACAGTAATGGCGGGCAATGTCAGCGAACCCCCATCCCACCTCGATGACCCTCTGCCTGCGTTCGGCGCTGATGATCCCGCCATGCGGATGATGCTACAGGACATGCGCAGTTATATGCCTGATGACATTCTTTGCAAAGTGGACCGTGCAGCAATGGGTGTCAGCCTTGAGACACGCACGCCGTTCCTCGACCCTGACGTGATTGCACTCGCCGCACGCCTTCCGATGGCCATGAAAATTCGCGATGGTCAAGGCAAGTGGGCCTTGCGGCAGGTTCTGTATCAGCATGTCCCGCGTGAGATGATCGAAAGACCCAAAGTCGGGTTTGCTATTCCGATTGGGATATGGCTGCGTGGTCCGCTGCGTGACTGGGCAGAGGAGTTGCTTTCGCCCGAACGCCTGGCCAAGGATGGGTTCTTCGATCCAGAGATCATCCGCCAGACATGGGCTGAGCATCCCTCGGGTCGCCGAGATTGGTCTGCGCGGATCTGGACGATATTAATGTTTCAGGCATGGCACGCACAGTGGGCATGAAGGACAGTCTTCTTGTTCTTTCCAAGTACTCCCGCTTGGGCGCATCAAGCAGGCTGCGCACCCTGCAGTATCGCCGCTGGCTTGAGGATGCTGGCTTCGCGGTGGAGTACTCAGCGCTGTTCGACGATCACTATCTCCAAGGGCTTTACTCTGGCGAGAAGACGCATGCTGACTTGATAGGGTATTATCGCAAGCGAATTTCACGGTTGAGGCAGACACCTCTGCCCGGATTGATCTGGGTCGAAAAAGAAGCGCTGCCATGGCTACCGTGGATGTTCGAGCGGGCCCTACTACCGGCTTCCGTTCCAATCGTGAGCGACTACGATGATGCGGTGTTTCACCGCTACGATCGACATCGCTTTGCACCGGTCTGTTGGCTCCTTGGGCGAAAGATTGATCGCGTTATGAAAAGTTCGCAACTGGTGACGGCTGGAAATGCATATCTGGCAGATCGTGCGCGCAAAGCTGTTGCGGTACATGTTGAAGTCGTGCCGACTGTTGTCGATCTCTCGACTTATTCGGTTCGATTCAGATCGTTCTCAAACACAGCAGTTCGCGTGGGGTGGATTGGCACACCAAATACTTGGAATGCATTCGGCAAAACATTGCATACCCAAATCAATGATACGCTCGCCGCCCATGGCGCACAGTTCTGCGCAGTTGGTGCCGAGCTTGAGGCGGGGCGAGTTGGAAACCTAGAGATCGTTGCGTGGAGCGAGGATACGGAAGTGGACGCAATCCAGAAAATGGACATCGGTGTCATGCCATTGCCTGACACCGCATGGGCGCGTGGCAAGTGCGGTTACAAGCTGATACAGTATATGGCCTGTGGCTTGCCAGTTGTGGCCTCACCCGTCGGCGTGAATAAAGAGATCGTGGAACACGGTGTGAACGGCTTTATCGCTGAAAGTGATGAAGAGTGGCGCTCAGCCATCGAGACGCTTCTGTCTGATGCCGATCTGCGCCGTCGCATGGGAGCTGCCGGGCGCAAAAAAGTGGAAGACAGTTATTCTTTGCAAGTCTGGGGGCCACGTGTGGCTCAGATGTTGCGCCGGGTCGCAGATGAGAGTCGTAAAGCCTGATGCTGTACCTTTGGCTGACGAGTTTTCTATTTCTCCTGCGCTTCGCGCTTGCAGGGCAAGGGACCGCGCGTAATCAGCTTTATTTTATTGTGCTGGCTTTGCTCTTTGTGTTCTCAGCATTTCGCTACCAAGTCGGATGTGATTGGAGTGGATATTATTATCAGTATCTGGGTGCCGCTGACTTAGATTGGTCATCTGTTACCAAAATTCGCGAACCGATATGGTGGGCAATACTTGGCTGGATCCAGAACAAGGGTTTACCCTACCCCGTTGCCAACATCGCCTCCAGTGCCGTTTTCTTTCTGGGTGTACACGTTCTCGCTCGGCGGCAGCCTGATCCATTGGGGTTCTTGGTGCTACTGTTTCCCATTCTGATTATCAACATGCCAATGTCTGGTATCCGTCAAGGTGCGGCAATCGGGCTTTTGTGCATTGCCTTTGTGGCATTCATCGATCGGCATCCTTTGAGGTTTGCGTTTTGGGTAGTGTTGGCTGCAGGCTTCCATACTAGCGTGATGATTTTCATGTTGCTTCTGCCTGTGGCAACAGGAAAGTACACACGGAACCGCTTGCTGCTTGCCGCATTTCTTGCAATTCCAGGAGCGTTTGCCCTCGCATCAGGAGAAGCGGGAGAACTTGCAACAAGCCGATACATAGGAACCGGTACTGACGCCGCGGGCGCAATATTTCGTGTTGGAGTACTCGGCTTATCAGCCATGCATTTCTTTTTGTTTCTGCGCAAAAAATGGCTGCAAACATGGTCTCAGGATTATGCCCTTGCGAGCATTGGCGCGATTGGGATGGCGCTGGCATTTCTTATCATTCCAGTTTCCACAGTGATTGGTGATAGGTTAGGTTACTATTTGATCCCCATCCAAGCGATGATCTTTGCGCGAATTCCAGTTTTACCACTCCAAACCAATACTCAGCTCCATGCCGCGTTGCCTTATCTCGGGCTGACGCTCGTCTTCGCAGTTTGGACGCAACTTTCGTGGCATTTTGAGAAATGCTACATTCCCTATCAAAGCTGGATTTTTGGCTTTCCTGGAGGTGGCCCCTTTCAGTTCTAATGTCCATCCGTTGCAACAGCAAAAGAGTATTGAATGATGAACGCCTAAAATACAAATTTGGTATCCCCAACTCCAATTAGAGTGCAGAATTTACTAACATTACCAAAGGTTTAGGGATCAACGCATAACGTAATTAAAAGCGTGACCTATACTAATTTGTATTTTACCTATTCTTTTTTGATTAAATTCTAACCGTTTACTTTTAGAAAAAGGCTGTTGGTAATGGTACAATGGAATTTAACAAAATCTACAAGTGTGTTCTCTTTTGTAAAAAATTAAGAGTATTTTTGCAAACTAACTGAAAAAAATATGAATAATTGGAATAAAGATAATGAGTGGTGATAAGCAAACAAGCATCGAAAAAAACGGTGATTATTGGCTATCAGAGAGCAATACTGCTTATCATATTGTTAATCCTAATGCTACTAGTCTAACCATCATAGAAGACGATGGTTATTATAGTCTCGCCAAGGGTGGTGACACATTTTATACCCTGGATGCTAGTGGTAATAGCATTAGAATGCATCATAGATTGCCCGAACGGTCGTTCTTTGGCCCAAATGATCCTACCAACATTTATACGCCAACAAATGTTGAAGAAAATCCATTTGATAGTGGTTTTCTAGTTCGTACTTTTAGAAATGATAAACCAGAATGGAATAATTCTGGTTTGTTTAACAACAATACACAGGGATTTGAATTTGATGTATCGGGTGAATACACAGGCTCGGACTTAAAAATATTAGATGGTCACGAATACCTTCGACCTGGGATAGAATATGAACCACTCTTCGAAGTTGATCTGAATAATGATGAACTGATAACCTCAGGAGCAAGTCCTACTAACTTGCTTGACATCAGCGGCAACCAACATCACATCGATGATGGACATGGCGGCAAAAGCATCATCTTAAAAAAATATGATGTTACACTAGCCCCTAACTCCAATGGTGGTTTGAGTGCTACCCAAGTAATAGCAAATGCAAGTGGAGGCTATGACTTACTTTGGACAGATCCCACTGGTAACAAATATGATGTCTGGGAGGTTAATACCTCTGGTAACTTCGTCTCCAGTATTAAAACTAAGTTATGGCAAGATGAAGAAAAATTCAGCGTTGATCTCGATGAGCATGGAGTTAAGATTGAAGTTGATATCAATGGAGATGGTGACACAGGTTTAGTAGAAATAGAAGACAATGGTGATGTTCATCTCAAACATGGTGACAACACTTACAATGGTGCAGCACAATACTACATAATTAATGAAAATGACGACCCGATTGGCTTAACATATGCTGGTTGGGCGATACGGTCAGATTCATCCAACGGTTGGAACGTTACACAAGTTGAAGAAAGTGGTGACGGTTATCAAATATTTTGGTCTGGTCCTGATGGTAAATATTCAGTGTGGAATGTTGATGCGTTAGGCAGCATACAGTCGCAGGTTACCGCCCCATTATGGCAGCATGAAATAACCTTCGAGCATGATCTCAATGGAGATTTAAGCAAAGGATTGGTAACAATAGAAGACAACGGTAATATTAACCTTGCACATGGTGACAATCAATACATTGGTGATGCAAAATACTATATTGTTAAAGGTAATGATAATCCAATTAGTTTAACACAAGGTGGTGTGGCAAAAAGCTATGCTTCATCCAACGCTTGGAAATTTACACAGGTTGAAGAAAGTGGCGACGGCTATCAAATACTTTTGTCTGGTCCTGATGGTAAATATTCAGTGTGGAATGTCGATGCGTTAGGCAGCATACAGTCGCAGGTTACCGCCAAATTGTGGCAACATGAAATAACCTTTGAATATGATCTCAATGGAGATAATTACATAGGCCTTAATTTGAATATCATAGATAACAACGGTGATTATAAACTTGCAACAGGTGCAGGCAAATATCACATTATTAACGGCAATGGTGATCGCAATGTTTTGACAAAAGATGGTTGGGCGATACGGTCAGATTCATCCAACGGTTGGAACGTTACACAAGTTGAAGAAAGTGGTGACGGTTATCAAA
>ENA-OQVM01003926-OQVM01003926.1-marine-metagenome-genome-assembly--contig:-NODE-3926-length-15628-cov-5.824706_pt1 | contig 15628 bp, 5 predicted proteins | sample MGYA00237776_ERZ505498 | MGnify/ENA primary metagenome ERZ505498 (study PRJEB26159, sample SAMN06265151) | marine metagenome | isolation source: Helgoland LTER site | place: Germany:Helgoland, sampling... | reverse complement strand
CAACGATTACGGCTCCAACTTCAGTAACGGTGAATGTTGATGCTGGCGCTTGTAGCACTGCGCTTAGTAATGTTACGTTAGGTACTCCAACCACGAGCGACAACTGTAGTGCGACAGCATCAAATAATGCACCGACCAGCTTCCCATTGGGAGCCACCACGGTGACCTGGACGGTAACGGACGGTGCTGGCAATACGATGACTGCGACTCAAGTGGTCACGGTTATTGATAACATTGACCCGGTAATTACATGTCCAAATGATTTAACGGTATACGGTGTTGCAGACAGTACGCTTACTTCGGTGAGCTGGTCAGCGGCAACAGCCACGGATAACTGTTCGATTGATACGATTTACAGTGATATTCAAACGGGTCATTACTTCCCATTGGGTATAACGACTGTTACCTATGTTGCAATAGACGGTAGCGGTAATTCGGATACTTGTTCGTTCAGTATCACAGTTGTAGATACGGTGAGTCCAGTCATTACTGGATGTCCTAGCCCAATTACGCAGAACAATGATACCGACTCGTGTGGGGCGGTTGTGAATTGGACCGCACCGACGTATTATGATAATTCTGATTATTATACGGTAAGCGCATCACATGCTTCAGGCGATTACTTCCCTGTAGGAACGACTACTGTGACCATTACGGTTGCCGATAGTTCGGGTAATTCCAGTGTATGCGCGTTTGATGTGACGGTTGAAGACGCTCAAGTGCCATATGTTGTTCCATTCAGCAATGTGGCTGTTACTTTGGGAACAGATGGGATGTACAATCTAGCGGTTGCCACTGTCGATAGTGCCTCTTATGATAATTGTGGTATTGCGAATCGATACTTGAGTGATACATTCTTCAATTGTAACGATGTGCCTGCCGCAACGACGTGGTTGGTACTAGAGGATGTTCATGGTAATAAGGATAGTGCATTGGTCAATATTCAGGTAAGCTTACCATCTACACCTGTTCTAACGACGGTAGCGACCGTTAGCGACGTTTTATGTCATGGTGATTCAACTGGATTTATTCAGGTTGCTGTAAGTGGTGGTGTAGCGCCATATGCTTACAATTGGAGTAGTGGTTCCAATGTATTTGAAGCGATAAACTTGCCAATTGGCAGCTATTGGTTTGAAGTAACCGATACCAACGGTTGTTACACATCAGACACACTTGTAATGAACGAGCCGGCTCCGTTGGCAGTAAGTACAGTGAAAAGTATTTACCCTGGTGGATACAATGTAAGTATCAATGGCACTAGTGACGGTTCCATAACAACCACGGCTTCTGGGGGTATTACTCCATATACTTTTGATTGGAATACAGGTGCCTTTACGACTCAAGATTTGACAGGCATTTCAGCAGGTATTTACAGCTTGGTGATGACCGATTCTAACGGTTGTACGATCACTGTTGTAGATACACTCACAGAGCCTACACCGTTGGTGATTACCGCGAGTTCACTTCAGTCTGTTGTTTGTCCTGACGATACTGCAGGTATTGCTTTAGCGGTAGCTTCTGGCGCGGTACCGCCGTATCAATTAACATGGGACTTCGGTTCTACGGTTGATTATGTAACGGGACTTTCATACGGTATTTATACGGTGACGGCCACTGATACTAATGGCGCTGTAGCCACGGATACGGTCTTAATTGACGCTTTAGACTACGATTGTGACGGTATTTACAATGTCGATGAAGGCGGATCACCGAATGGAGGTGGCGGTTTAGGAGATGTTGATGGTGATGGTATTCCGAATCAAGAAGATGAGGATAGTGATGGTGACGGTTTACCGGATGATCAAGAATTCGATTACGACAATGATGGCGTAGGGTTTGATGATTGTGATGGAGATGGCATTCCAAACTTCCTGGATCCTGATTTATGTGAACTTTTGGTACCGGCGGTATTCACGCCGAATGATGACGGTGATAACGATTATTGGGAGATTTTAGGAATCATGGCCTTCCCAGATAACAACGTTAAGATCTTTAACCGCTGGGGCGAATTGGTGTACTCTAAGGAAGGGTATAACAATGAGTTTAATGGACGCGCGAACACAAGGACTCAGATGAACGGAGGCGATGGTTTATTGCCGACAGGAACCTATTACTACGTAGTGAAGGTTTATGAAACAGGAGATATTTACACGGGATATGTATACATCACGAAATAAGATGAAAAAAGTACTTACCACTTTAGCGATTTTAGTTGGGACCCAGGTATGGGCCCAACAAAATCCAACCATGGATAATTATTTGTTTAATCCCGTGAGCATCTCACCGGCGTATGCGGGTCAACAGAGCGGACAGATCCAAAGCATCTATGATGCCCAATGGATTGGTTTGAAGGGCGCTCCACGCACGGGAGCTATGTATTATGATTATATGTCTCCGAGTCGTTTTGGGTTCAACATAGGGGTCATTGATGATCAGGTTGGGCCGATGCGAACTCAAAGTTTGGGTATTAGCACAGCGTACCACCTGCAGATTGGTGAAGAAATGTATTTTTCAACGGGTATTCGCTATTCTTTAGGTCATACGGCGGTTGACTTTACTGATGATTTTTATGTAGATAAGATCGATCAGGCCATTTATAATATTGACGGACCATGGCTGCAAAATGTGGATTTATCAGGAACGCTTTATACGCAGAATTGGTACGTTGGAGCGACGATGAAAAACATGGTTAGACAGGAGGTTTACGCGAATAATTTTACAGCTCGTGTGGGTCATATTTTCGGCGGGTATCGACACGAATTGAATAATCAGTGGACTGCAAATCCTTCGGTTTTATTAAATAGTACTGAGAATGCACCTTTAGATTTCAATTTACATACATTCTTTGAATATCAAGAACGACTGGGCGTTGGGCTTAATTTTAGTCCAGGTGATGAGCTGGGAATGTTCTTTAAGGCAGATTTATTAGGAGGCTGGCAATTGTTCTATCAATTCAACTATCCTTTATCAGATTTAGTTTACATCACACAGCAAAGCCATGTGATCGGTGTAGGAATCAACGTGGTTCCGGAGGTAAAAAATATCATTTCACCTAGATACTTCTTGTAATGAAAAAGATAACCGTCTTACTATTGGCTGTTTTAGCTACGAATACATTATCGGCACAGATTTTAGATTCACTTCGTGCGGGTGCTAAAAGTATCAACTATGAGGTGATTGCCGCTTCAGGGTATGAAGATTTTGCAGCAGCTCCATATGGGGATCAATTGCTTTTTGTTTCCTCCCGGGAGACGGGTTTGTTTTCGAAAAAGTATGATTTAAATAATCAAAAGTTCTTCGATCTCTACCTGTACAATCTTAAAACGAAAGAGGTCGCTCGATACGGTGACCAATTGGCCTCGCTAGAAAAATCAAAGTTCCATCTAGGTCCGGCAACTTTACTGCCAGATTCGGCTGGCGTAGTACTATCGCGTAACTATAAGATTCCAAATCTAGAGGATGAAGTAAATTTCTATTTAGTTTACGAGAATTGGTCCAATAACGAGCGTTACACATTGCCATTTTGTACCATGGCGAACAGTTTTCAGCACCCGTTTTACGATGCAAAAACACGTCGGCTTTATTTCTCTGCCAATCTTCCGGAAGGTCCTGGCGGATATGACATCTATTATTCAGAATTTTTAAAGGACGGTAGTTGGGGCACCCCAGTTATTGTTCAAGGTATTAATGGGCCTAGAGACGATGTGTTTCCTACGGTATCTAAGGACGGTCGACTTTTCTTTTCTAGAACGGAGTCACAAATGGGCTTGAATATCTATGCCTTTGATTTCGATTCAAAAGAGATTACTTCATTTGCGGCTCCCATCAATACGTCAGGAGATGACTTCTCCTTGATTGTGTTGAATAGTGACAGTGCCGTTTTTAGTCAGAGTCAAGGGGGGCGTTACAATACAGATTTGGTACTTGCCTGGGTTGATTCTAAGAAAACTTCTCCAACACCATTAACGAAAGAGTACCTTGTTTACATTGAGGTCGAAGAAGATCAGGATCCTTGGACGTTAGCACAAATCTTGACGGATAAATATCAAGGTCAAAATATTTACGTAGGTGAAAAGGATGGTGAGATAGTTGTTGTTGCAAAGGGATCGAGCCCCGAAATGGAAGCACTATCGACACAAGAGGCATTAATGGATTCAAATTATGCGGCACTTGTAACTACAGAGCCTATAAAAGAAATAGGTAGGCCTGTTGATCCAGAGGTAGACGAGATGCAAGTTGCGACCACTCAGGCTCCAGGTGAAATATTACACGTTGTATATCCAATAGGTGGAAATAAAGAAGAGGCGCAGGCCGAACTTGATAAAATGCGCTTGTCTAGCGGTATGGCAAATTTAGTTTTGGGTGAAATAAATGGAGCGCTTGTTCTTATTGTATCTACCAATGGCTCTAGAGACGATGCTGAAAAGATGAAAGCTTTGGCGCACGAAAGAGGTCTTGCGAGCAGTTATCTTACGCCGGAAATGCCAAAGGAAGTCGCATATACAAAGGAAGAGCCAGCTGACGTCACCTCATATAGTACTATTGCCGGGGTGTTTGTTTCCCTAGAGCACGCTCAGAATCAACTAAAAAACGTACAAAAATGGTCTCCAAATGCGTTCATCGCAAAAATCAACGGAAAGCACTATGTAGTGTCCTCTGACTATAATGGAGAGAAATCGGCCATTGCGGCGCGAAACGTTGCCAGAGAAAACGGAATAGACGGCGCATGGTTGTTGCCACAGAAGCTAGAGCCTATGAATATTCCGTTGCTAACGGGATCACCAGATCTAATCGTATACTTCCGATTTGACAAATACGATGTCCAAGAAAAATATGCGAACCAAATTGACGATATAGTGGCTCTACTACCTGAGAACGTTGAAAAAGTATTTATGGTGGGGCATACAGATTCACGCGGTACAAACGCATACAATGAAGTATTGAGTAGACAACGTGTTGAGGAAGTCGCCGCCTATTTGGAAAGCAAGCATTCTTCATTGAAAGTCAGCAAAACTCTAGATTCAAGAGGCGAGTTCGAGCTTAGCAATGATTGTGGAGATGGCATGGAGTGTGACCCATATGCACACTTTTTAAATCGTCGCGTAGAGATTTGGTTTTACTGAAAGTAAAGACTCAACCTTAATTCTTCGGTCAGAACTTCGAAATCATAACCACTGTCTTGTAAAAGGGAGCGAATTTTATGTCTTTGGTTGTTAACATATTGATGGGATACATCTAAAAGCATTGCGATTTCCTTCGATCTAAATCCTAAAACCATCAGTTTGAGTACTTGCAGCTCTTTTGAGGATAGAATATTCTCTAAAGGAAAGAACTTCGCTGAATGTAGGTCTTCACAGAATCTGTTAATTTTGAATCTCGTGATACCGTCTTGATGTGTTCGAATGATATTAATATCTTTTAATAAATCCTTATTCAATTCAGAATTATCTAAGTCTTGTATTAGTTTTTTTAGTGCTTCTAGCTTTTCAAGACTTTCGCGTGAAATACTTGTGATTCTAGAACGAGTTTCGTTCATTTCTCTTTCTATTTCAATCTGTGCAAGTTCTAATTCTTGGTTCTTCTTTAGCGCTTCATTCAATGTTCTAGACACATGAACCTTTTGGCGGAAATAGAAGGTTGTTACTAATAATATGATTACCAAAATAATTAATATACTGATTATCAATATATTTTTAGTATTGGCTTTGGAATACTCAAGATCCGATTTGTAAGACGTTATTAATGCCTTCAACTCGCTAAAATAGGAATCGGTTTCTTGTGACGAGACTATCTTATTTAGTTCAATGAAGTCGAATTGTCTTGCGGAGTCTAGTTCATTGAAAATAGCAAGTTTGTATATATTTTCTTCTTTGCCAGATTTACGTTTCAAGCTATCTAGAACTTCATATGTAAAGGCCTCCGTTTTAATGATGTTTGATTTTAAAAGTGCATCAATGGCATTATCAAAATAAACATGCGAGGGCATGTTCAATAGTTCAAATGCCATACTATCACATAATAACCCTTCTCTTATGAATACTCGGTACAATTCGTCCGGAACATCACTTAATTTCGTGAATACGTTACTGATTACTTCAACTAAGGAGTCACGTCTATCTGGATAGTATTGATCAAAGAAGTAATATGCGTTATTATAGTAAACGCCGTTGGTGGAATTAGGGCTATTTGAATGAATGGTATTGATTTGACTTTGCGATAACTCCTTATCGCCCAAGGCATTCGAAATAGCGAGAATGTTTGCTTCAAGCATCTCATTAAACCAATATGTATATTCTTTGGCTAATAGAAAATTAGTTAATCCGCTATCTAGGTTATTATTTATATAATGCAGTGTACCTATATTATTATACGTACTGGCTGCATAGAACGTATCTTGAAGTGTTAAGAATTGAGGAATTATCTTTTTAAATAGGCGTAGCGCTTTATCTTTTTCTCCAAAAAAGAAATGAGAATTAGCTAAGAAATACACTTTATAAGGATTCGAATCGTTATCGCTATCAATACGATTAGGTTCTTTTCCTTTTAATACCGCAACACGAAACTCTTGGGCTTCTATTGTGAGTAGCATTCGAGGGTTAAATGAGGCTAGGTTTAGTTGAGATTTGAATTGAACAAAGTCCAAATCGTTTATTACTATTTGATTCAGTGCTTTTTCTAGAGAAAGAGCTTTCTTAAACGATCCACTTGTAGCATTAACCTCGTTTGCAAGACTATCTACCGTTTGATTTATGTGTTGACTAAAAGCGTTCGTTCCGATCAATATATGGATGAGAAAAATCAGCTGTCTCATTTGAGATGGGTAATGGTTTGTTAGGCTAATATACGATAATATTTCATAACATTGAGATCTGAATTTCAGTCCAAAAAATGTATATAAAGTACATTAAATCAGTTAATTGCGCATTTATCAGTTGGAGTTATTTTGGCTGCATTTTGAAAGTGATTAATATCAGCTAATAAAGAGAAACAGTTATTGAATAGTATCAGAATCACCTTCTTTTCACCATTCTAAAACGGAAGTGCTGGCGCTACCTTTGGATCGATTTATTAACTAATCTAAGACAAAGTGTGGAGTTCACATTTCGGTCTATTCGAACACGATGATGAAAAAATTACGTTTATTACTGATTGCATTAACAGTAATGCTTACTCAGCAATTGAATGCGCACGGCGTTCTAGTAGGATACCAGCTCGGTTCCTTCCCCGGCGGTAACAATGTGCGTGTATGGATTGAGCACTGGCACGGCGCCGCAACGAATGTATCCGGCTTCCCATTACAATGGAGGATAAATACATCCTCGGGAGTAGGGACAACTCAAACCACTTATGCAACGGGATATGTCAATGGACAGAATATGACGACGTTGCAAGGGAATCAAGGATCCGTTAATTGGTTGCCGGGTGCTTGTTCAAATGCAAATACCTATGGCAACTGGGTGTATTGGGATTTTAGTATTTCAGTTTGTTCGACCAACCCCACGCAGCTCGAAATTATCGCAGGAACTGCTGCCACAACTGCAGAAGGGTGTTCTTCTCTATACCCCCAAACTATTGGCGGGGTGAATGCACCTTTGATTAATATTGCTAATGACATCACATACACAAGTTGCCCTCCAGCAACTGTTGATCCCAGCACTTTAACGAACTATTCTGTATCAAGTTTATGTGATGCTAATCCAACAACGACTTTAACATACGGATCGAGTTCTTGGCAAGTAGGAACAACTCCCGTTCCAACATGGACGGTAAACGGAAACAGTACTGTAACGATTTCAGCGACAGATAACAACACCTTACAAACTTCTACGAATACATTCGATTTTGTTTTTGTTGATAACACGCCCCCAACCGTGTTGACCAAAGATGTTTATGTTACTTTAGACGCTCAAGGTCAAGCGACAATTACACCGGCGGATGTAGACAATGGCTCCAGCGATAATTGTTCTAATAATTTATCATTTTCACTTAGCCAGTCCACATTTACCTGTGCTGACGGTGCCTCAAAGCAGGTGACTTTGACCGTTGATGACAATTTTGGAAATTCAGCAAATGGTTCAGCAACCGTTCATATATCTAATAGCTCAACTACAGCAATTGATATTTCAAACTCACTTTGTAATTCGCAAGGATTGTATTGGGCAACATGGAATTCAGTCAATTCAACCTCAGGATCAGGAACATTTGGAAACCTTGGAGTTACTGTGTCTGTTACACATTCAGCAGGTGGATTGTCCACAACACCAGCGATGTTCCAGCATACTACGTTCCCCTCGCAATACAACGTTCCCAACACGACCTCTTTAAGAAACGATAAGGCAGGAACTTTCACATTTTGTTTTAGCCAACCCGTTACTAATCCTCAAATAGCGTTTTCAAGTATTGGAAATCCTTCGACTCCAGTAGGAATTACGAGTTCGGTACCTTATCAAACTATATGGAGCGGCAATGCAGTAACATACAGTTCATCAACAAGTTTTACAGGAGCTGAAGGATTCAATATCGTAAGTTTCCCCGGAACTCATCAATGTATTACATTGACTTATGCTACCGATGAAACGTATGCCAATTTAGCTTTTGGTTTCGAGAACTTTAATTGTAACGAGCCAACAATTTGCGCTGGTGATCAAATCACTTTAACCGCAAGTGGTGGGAATTCATACAGTTGGACTCCTTCTACGGGGCTAAGTTCAACAAGCGGAGCATCTGTTGTAGCGTCGCCATCGGTTACAACCACATATATAGTGAGTGATCCTTCACTCCCATGTTCAACGCCGCAACAAGTAACGGTAAAAGTTCCTAACCCTACAGCTCCTGTAGCTACAACGCCACAAACGAATTGTTATGGTGCTACGCTTGCTGATTTAGTTGCGACGGTTCCTACTGGAATGTCTCTTGACTGGTATTCTTCCGCTACGGGAGGGACAGTATTACCTCTGACCACTCAATTAGTCGATGGTACCACTTATTACGCTGAAACGAACGATATAACTTGTGGCCCGAGTACAACTCGAACGGCAGTAGTTGCAAACGTGATAGCTCAATTTACAGCTCCTTCTGACGTTACTGTCAATACAGATCCTTCTAGTTGTACTGCATCAAATGTTTCTCTAGGCGGACCAACTCAAGTAGGCCTCTGCTATACCTTATCTAACAATGCGCCAGCTATATTTCCAATTGGAAATACTACTGTAACGTGGACTGCAACATATTTGGACGGGAGTATAACTACTTCGACTCAAACAGTAACTGTTAATGATGCCAACCTTCCATGGGTAGGTATTCAAAGTAACCTTACAGTAAGCAGTAATGCATCTCCAATATTACTTGATGCGAATGCTACATCGGGTGCAACTCAAAATATCAGTGGCGCGAACATTGTGATATCAAATAATTTCCAAATTGGTGATGTTATATCTTTCGCTAGTGCATTGCCTTCTGGTGTAACGAGTAGTTATAACTCAAGTTCAGGTGTAATGACCATTACAGGTAGCATGACACCTGCCCAGTTCCAGTCAGTTCTGCAGAGTATTCAGTTCAATACGACTTCGAATGTGAACAATGCGAATCGTACGATTTCTGTGACAGCCGGTTCTGCCATTGCAAATACAAACGGACACTACTATGAATATGTGCCTGGCTCATTATCGTGGACCGCGGCTAAAGCTGCAGCCTCTCAACGAACTTTAAATGGTCTACAAGGCTATTTGGCAACGATAACTTCTACTTCGGAAAATGATTTTATTGAGTCGAAAGTTGCCGCAAATGCATGGATGGGTGGATCTGATGATTACGCTCAAATTAATGCAGCAAAAGGTTTTACTGCTTACGCGAATCAAACTTCGGCCGAAGGAAATTGGCACTGGGTGACGGGACCTGAGGCTGGTCAAGAGATTTCTACTGGAAATTCGCCTAGCGTCACAGTTCCATCAGGATCTTACGCTAAATGGGAGACAGGCGAACCAAACGATTACCCTAATGCAGGAACTGTTGGTGAAGAGAATTTCTTACACATTTACTCCACAAGCCAAGGTCGTTGGAATGATTTCCCGAATACTGTGGGTAGTGGACTGGGTTATGTTGTAGAATACGGTGGTCAATCTTCTGATTTAACATGTTTGGTATTTAGCGACAACATTGTAGTTGAAGTTAAAACAATTCCAATTGTTACCACAAACACTTCTGCCACTACAGTAGCAAGTACTTCTGCAACTGTAGGAGGTACTGTTGTAAATCAAGGAGGTTCGGCAGTAATCGATCGCGGTATAGTTTTCTCAACTAGCCCCAATCCTACCATAGCCAACGGAAAGGCTTCGGCGGGTACAGGTACAGGCGCCTTTACCGCTAACTTGAGTGGCCTTCAAGCTAATACGTTATACTATGCTAAAGCTTTTGCTACAAACAGCCAGGGAACGTCTTATGGTGATGAGATTACGTTCACAACAACACCAAACATTCCCAACGGTATAACTACTACGGCAGATGTAGCGTCTTTGGGTGGAGCGTTCTTATGTCCTGGATACTCTGTGACATTGAGTTCATCAGTTGATGTAGGGACCATTGAGTGGTTCTCTGGATCTTGTGGTAGCACGGTTATTGGCACTGGAAATTCTTTAACTGTTACTCCTTTAGGAACGACCACTTACTATGCACGTGCTTCTAATGGCACAACAGGTTTGGTAAGCGAGTGTACCTCAGTTTTGGTAACGGTACAGGATACCTTCAACCCAGTTTTGGTTCTTAATACTGGTGTAGTGGTTAACCTTGATGCTTCGGGTGCTACAACGCTTTCTATCAGCGATGTGGATAATGGTTCTTATGACGATTGTGGTCTAACTCATGTCAGCTTCGTAAGTGGCTCATTGACCTCTTCGCTATTATATAGCTGTTCGGATGTAGGTTCGCAAACAGTTAATGTATATGCACTAGACGATAACGGAAATGAATCCCTAAGTTCATTCACCTTTACAGTTGCAGACATCATAGCTCCTACTTTCACTACTACATCACCATCATTGTATTTAGATGTAAACGGTAATGCAACTTTAACGGCTTCGGATATTATTACTTCGGTAGTTGAAAACTGTAGTGTTGCATCTACTGTGTTGTCTAAAACAAGTTTTGACTGTGGCGATGTTGGTTCGAACACTGTGACAATTACTATAACTGATGTAAATGGTAATTCTACTACTGCGACAGAGATAGTCACGATTGTAGATACTATTGCTCCAGATATACATGTAACCGATGTGCAGGTATCATTAGGTTCTGATGGTACAGTTGTAGTTACTCCGTCTTTAGCTGATGACGGAACAACCGATGCTTGTGGAAGCCTAGTTTGGACATTGAGTGACAGTACTTTCGATTGTTCTGATATTGGTGCTCATTTAGAAATAGCTACCGTTACTGATGTGAATGGTAACAGCTCTTCGGCATCGATCATCATTACAGTAGCTGATAATTCTGCTCCAATGGTTGTTACTAAATCGGCTACGATTTACTTAGATCTCAATGGTCAAGCTACTTTGGATTCGACAGACGTTATTGATTATATCCAAGAGAATTGTTCCCTGGGTTCTATTACTTTGTCACAAGTTTCGTTTAATGCCTCTACACTTGGTTCAAATACCGTAACGGTTACCGTAACGGATGCATCTGGTAATGTAAGCAGTGGCCTGGCAATTGTAACTGTAGTCGATAACATCGCCCCAACTGCAGTAACGAAAGACATAATTTTGCCTTTGGATGCTCAGGGTCAAGGATCTATTTCTACGTCTGATATTAACAATGGTAGTAGCGATAACGTAAGTATTAGCACTTATGCTGCCGATGTTACGCTGTTTGATTGTAATGATTTAGGAGATAATTGGGTAGTCCTAACTGTTACTGATGCAAGTGGTTCTTCCGATACCGCTTGGTCTAAGGTGACAGTAGTGGATAATGCAGCACCTTCCGTAGTCGCTCAGAATTACTCTGTAGCTCTGGATGCTTCAGGTACTGCAACAGTATTGGCGAGCCAAGTTGATGCAGGAACAAGCGATAATTGTGGAGTTGCATCATTGACATTGAGTCAAACGTCATTCTCATGTTCTGACTTGGGACAGAATACATTGACGTTTACTGCAATTGACGGTTCTGGTAATTCTTCAACGGCATCTGTAGTAGTTACCGTTACCGATGACCTCGCTCCAACGGTAGTGACACAATCTGCAACCTTATACCTAAACGCTATGGGTATGGTGACGTTGGATACTGCTGATGTCATTAGTTCTGCTATAGATAACTGTGGTATTTCAGTAATGTCACTCAGCAATACTTCCTTTGGTTGTACAGATGTTGGAACGAACCAAGTCACGCTGAATGTAACAGACGGATCTAATAATACGGCCGCAAGTGTAGTTTCTGTGACAGTATTGGATACTATTACTCCGACCATTACTATGGCAGACACAGTAACTGTCTATGCTAACGCAACTTGTGGTGCATCGGCTACTTGGGCGGTATTGGCTGATGATAACTGTTCATACACGCTAAGCTCTAATTATGCTTCAGGTAGCACGTTTAATATTGGATACCATAACGTAATTACTACGGTGACGGATCCGTCAGGTAATGCCGTAAGTGCGACCACCGTAATCGAGGTACTTGATACTTTAGCTCCGGTATGGACATCATCTTCGTTTGTAAATAGCATTGTTCCAAACACCGCTTCTTGTGGTTCGTTTGTAACTTGGATTGCTCCAGTGGCTTTTGATTTATGTTCGAATGTTTCTGTAACCGCAAGTGCTACAAACGGGTCTTCATTTGGTTTAGGTACGCACACCGTAACCTTCACCGCGACTGATGCAGCGGGTAACAGTAATACTCAGAGTATCACGTTCACAGTAGTAGATGATATAGCTCCAGAGGTAATCGTTCCTTCAGATATTGTTGTAAATAATGATGCAGGACAATGTGGTGCCTCAGTAACTTATGCTGCAGCATTTGCTCTTGATAACTGTAATCTCGATACTGTATACTATAGCCATGCCCCGGGTACATACTTCCCGGTAGGTCAAAATCAAGTGACGGTTACCGCTCTGGATGCTGCAGGCAACACTAGTTCAGGCATGTTTACGATTACTGTCGTGGATAATGAAGCACCTACACTATTATCCGTACCTAATGATACTGTTCTTGGGTATTGTAATGCTTCTTTTGTTTATTCTACGCCGTCTTTTGATGATAATTGTGGTGTGTTCTCTGTGACATTAATAAGTGGTATTGCCAGCGGTAATGTTTTCCCAGTAGGAACTACTGAAAATATTTATGTGGCCACGGATGTTCATGGTAACACTGATACTGTTGCATTCAATGTTACGGTGATCAATCAATACCCAGCAACGATACCATTCTATGGACTTGTTTGTTCTAATAGTCCAAACTTTGATTTAACTATGGGAGATTCAAGTTTGGTATTCACTGGTAATTATGTGACTAATAACTCGTTTAGTCCGTCGACATCAGGTCCTGGAGAACATAATTTGGTATATGCGTTTACGGATTCATTGGGTTGTGTGTCATACGGAACATTAACATTGACCGTTGAGGAAGCGCCAACAATGCCGGTAGTACAACGCCTAGGTGCGAATTATTTAACGACTCAACACTATGACCAGTACCAGTGGTACCTCAATGGCAACCCCATTCCAGGTGCGACTAGTCAAAATCTGGTGGCTAGCGTAGCTGGTAATTACAAGGTCAAAGTTTGGAATACTGCGGGCTGTTCAAGAATCAGTTCAATAATGGCTGTTGGAACAATCGGATTAGACGAGGCGTCTGTTGATGATTTGAAAGTATATCCTAATCCTTCTCAGGGTCAATTTAATATTGATATGGTGGGTGTCAGTGGAACTATTACATTGAAAATCTATGATTCTATGGGTCGCTTTATTTCAGAACAAGCATTAGAATCTGGATATGTTCAAATGATTGAAATAAGCAATGCGTCGTCAGGTATGTATCAGTTAGTACTGATGGATTCAGATGGTCATGTTGTAGTTCGTCGAGTAACGATTCAGAAATAATAAAACATTAAACTAGAAGAAATGAAAAAGCTAATCATACTTTCTTTAATGATTGTTTCGAGTGCTGTAAGTGCTCAATTCTTGGATCGTGTAAGTTTCAACCTTCAAGGAGGCAATAACTACGATCTGTATACACCAAGTCGTGATAAGAACATACTAGACATACCTATTCGCGATATGGAGAGCTTCCAGAGCGACATGGATGTGTTTGCCTGGAATGCAGGCCTTGGAGTAACAGTTGCTACTTCTCCGCTTTGGGGATTGAGTTTCGATTATTCGATTGGTACTTTGAGTGGATCAAATACCTCAGAGTACTATCGTGGAGCTATTCAGTCTATGGATTTCGGTTTAAAATTCTTTGCAAGCAATCTTAATAGAAACTCAAAAGAAACTAAATGGCGCGTTATACCATCGGTTTCTGTGTCTCGAAATACTTTTGAAAGCAATCTTTACTTCCTTTCTGATAACTCACTTCAAAATGTGGTGAATGGAGTTGTTTGGGGTCTTAACTATGGTGGTGATCTACAGTATAATTTGGATAATAATTGGTCGCTAATTACTAAAGTTCAGATGCGCGTCGTAAATCAAGACGGTTTGGACGGTTGGGATTATGGGGCCGGTACAGATTCGTATGTTGCATCTTCTTTAGGAGTTCGTTACAAGTTAGTGACGAAGAAGAACAAGGATGATATCAACCTATCTGAAATGAATATCTGGGGTGATGAGTTCATTTCAAAAGTTCCCGGGCTAACAAATACTATGCAGAAGACCACAGTAGAGTTGACAGACGTAGTAAATGAATTAAAGAAGGAAGTGGAAAGCCAAGTTGCGGAAAGCTCAAAGCAATCTGAGGCTATGGAGACATTGCGCAGTGAGGCTATTGCCGCTTTAGAGAAAGCCGATGCTGATTTGTTCGAAGCTTCACACTATAATGCTATTTTCTTTGCGATAGAATCACACAAATTGACCGATAATTCTAAAATGGAATTGTACCGATTTGCAAAATCTTTGAATCATGCTTCTTGGAAGGGACGTTACCAAATAGTTGTAACAGGTTACGCTGACAAGACAGGTAATGAAGAGTACAATTACACCCTTCGTAAGCGTCGTGCAGCTAACGTAACGGAATACTTGCGCTCGTTGGGTGTAGATGTTCAGATTATAGATGAAACATCTGAACATAACCACTTAAATGATAATTTGCTTGATCGTCGCGTAGAGCTTTCAGTTCGCGTTCTGTAAAAACGTATTTCTCTTGATCTATGCCCGTTCTGCGGGCTAGTATTTCCCTCTTGGGATTTGCTTTAGATTAAATTGGTTTGGTTGAAAACTCGGGTGTACCTCCCGAGTTTTCTTTTTTACAGATATTTTAATTGGAAATTAGTTCACCTTCATCACTTTCTCGGAATAGCTGATCGTAGGTGTGGAGGCTCTTAAGAAATAGGTACCCTTGGCCAAGGAACTTAAGTCGAGGGCGGTGTTGAATTGACCCACGAAGTTGGTGTAGTTGCTTTCCCAAACGAGCTGACCGGCGGTATTGTAAA
>ENA-OQVM01003915-OQVM01003915.1-marine-metagenome-genome-assembly--contig:-NODE-3915-length-15645-cov-2.872174_pt1 | contig 15645 bp, 15 predicted proteins | sample MGYA00237776_ERZ505498 | MGnify/ENA primary metagenome ERZ505498 (study PRJEB26159, sample SAMN06265151) | marine metagenome | isolation source: Helgoland LTER site | place: Germany:Helgoland, sampling... | reverse complement strand
TTTATACTGTTTACTTCTTACACTTTCTTGTCTTGGATAGCCTTGATCGGTAAATAAATTTTCTAAAAAGATGTCTTCTCTCCAGTTTTTATTTTCGCCTGCTATTAATGGAAGTATGCTTTTTCCTTGATACGATGTTGGTGTTTTTACACCGCACATTTCTAAAATAGTTGCAGGAATATCTTCAATATCTTCTGAAATTTCAATGGCTGTAGTAGCCCATTCTATCCTCATAGTTTCATTTACAATGATCAAAACACTTTATACCTGTTTTAGGAGGAGTAAACACATTCTCTTTATACTTTTTATAATCATCATAAACCCATGGGTGTGTTTCAAGCCATCCCCTCCAATAAGTTCTCCAAAAAACTTCTTGGACAAATTTTTCAATTTTTTTAAAGGGAAATTTTTGGTAAGCAGCCCGAATAGTTTCCTGCTCATCTATAATGCGGTGACTAATATATTGTGACAATAAGCTGGTATTGTTTCTGTTTTCTGGGCCAGGATCAAAATTTCTCTCTGCTGCATATTTTCCTAAGTTGTTATTAGAAAAATTTTCTAACCTACTTAATGCCTCGTCTCTAATATTCATTACTTAGTATCTCGTGGCAAGTTCGATGAAGAATAGAATGCAAATATACAAGATGATTAAAATCTTTATTGTATCCTCCTCCCAAAACCCCACACAAAGGGATTTTGTTTTTATAAAAATTGTTAATTACCATTTTTTCTCTTTTTTTAATTCCTTCTGTCGAAATTTTTAATTTCCCTAGCTTATCATCTTTATGGATATCTACCCCTGCTACATAAAACACAAAATCAAAATTCATTTTATTAACCAACTCTAAACTTTTGGATACCATATTTAAATATTCTTCATCCGTAATATCATCTTCTAATTCTATATCTTTATTGCTTTGCTGCCTTACCAGAGGATAGTTTTTTTTGGAATGAGCACTGAAAGTATACACCTGATCATTATTTTCAAAAATTTTCGCAGTGCCATCACCTTGATGCACATCTAGATCATAAATAAGAATTTTTTTAACTGAATGTTTGTTTAACAAATTGTAAGCAGCCACAGCCACATCATTAAAGACACAATAGCCATTACCTGAATCGGAAAATGCATGATGAGATCCTCCCGCAGTATTGCAAGCTAACTTATAGCTCAAAGCTAATTCCGCAGATAAAACAGTTCCTCCAGTTGCCATATAAGATCTTCTTTTGACACTCGGGACCATTGGAAAGCCAAGTTTTCTTTCTTCTTCTTTGGACAAAGAGAGGTTATCAATTTTTTGAATGTATTCTGGATGGTGTGCTTGGGTTAGGTCGAGATATTGAGCTGGTTCTGGAATATGCAAATTTTCTTTATTTAAAATATTATCTTTTTGCAAAAGATCAAATAATGCACCAAACTTTTTTATGGGAAAGCGATGATCATCACCAATTTGGGCTACATAATCAGGGTGATTAACTATTGGAAGCATTTAATGTTTTTAATAAACAAAACTATTAATTAACTCTTTCAAAAATATTAAATAATAGTTCCGAAACGTGCTTGGCATCTCTTTTAGAAAAATCAAATATTTGTTGCCTACAGCTAGTTCCATTGGCAATGACCACATCCTCAGGACTGTCATTAATAGTTGGTATTAAAGAAAGATTAGCCATTTTTTTTGAAATTTCATAATTTTTAGAGCTATATCCAAATGAGCCTGCCATACCACAACAGCTACTATCAATGGGCTTATGCTTGATCTCTAGAGTTTTTAACAATTCCAACAAACCTTTAAAACGATCTTGAGATTTTTGATGACAATGACCATGAACTAAAACATTCTTATTATAAGCATGTGCGCTTACTTTATTTCCTTCTTTAATTTGTTCTAAAATAAATTCTTCAATCAAATAAAATTTATTCTTTAATTTATCTCTATTTTCAATTCCTTTAAGCGCCTTAAATTCATCATTAAAAGTAAGAAGACATGAGGGTTCAATTCCAACCACAGGCATTTCTGCATATCCATTATTATAGAGATAGTTAGCAACTCTATTCATTTCAAATTTTGCTTTATCCATTTGACCATATGAGATGTATGTTCTTCCACAACAAAGGGGTCTGGATAAATTATTGTCATCAAAGCTTGGAATGATTGCTTGAAAGCCAAACTTGTTTAACACTTTGATAGCGTACATAATATTCTTAACTTCAAAATTAATATTAAATGTGTCCGCAAGTAAAATGACCTTCTTTTCAAATGTTGGCTGAGTTTTGTAAATTTCTTTTAAAGGAGTAATATTTTGCACCTCTGGCATTTCTCTTTTGGTAGAAAAGCCAAATGCCTCAATAACTTTATCTAAGAGAGGAATGTTTTTTACTTTGTTAAATATAGGAGCGGTTATTTTAATTAACCAGATAAGCCTTGGCATATCAGATATAATTCTATCTTTGATACCCATGGTAAATTTTTTATAGTAATGAGATAAAAATTCACTTTTCATCTTTGCCATATCTACACTCATCGGACATTCACGCTGACAAGCTTTGCAACTGACACAAAGCTCCATAGTCTCAAACATTTCTTTTGATGCAAACGATCCTTTTGGTAATTGATTAGAAAGGGCTAATCGTAAAGTGTTCGCTCTTCCTCTAACTAAATCTTTTTCTTCCATCGTTACACGGTAGGAAGGGCACATCACTCCTGAATCTAGTTTTCTACAAGCTCCATTATTATTACACATCTCCACTGCATCTGAGAGCTGACCCCAAGCAGACCAATCATAATGAGTAGAAATATTTTCAGCCTTATAACCAGGCTTGTAACGCATTAATGTTCGGTCATCTGATTTGAATGCCCGTACAATTTTTCCTGGATTTAAAAGGCCTTTTGGATCAAAGGTGTCTTTAATTTCCTCAAAGGCACCCACAATTTTCTTACCAAACATCATCTCATGAAACTCAGATCTTACAATCCCATCTCCATGCTCACCTGAGTGAGAGCCTTTATATTCTTTCACCATGGCAAAAGCTTCCTTGGCAATAGCTTTCATATTTTTGATATCTTGTTCAGATTTTGCATTCAAAATAGGTCTTACATGAAGGGTTCCCACCGATGCATGAGCATAAAATAATCCTTCGGTATTATATTTTCTAAACACATCTCTCAATCGTTCCGTATAGTCTGCTAAATTTTCTAATGTGACTGCACAATCTTCAATGAAGGCTACTCCTTTTCGGTCACCTTTCATCGACATTAAAATATTTAGTCCAGCTTTTCTTATTTCAAATACTGCCTTTTGATCATTTAGATCTTCATAAGCAGCAAAATCATTGTTTTGATTATCCAATTTTATTAACGACTCTAAGTCTTTCAATTTTTTTCTCGCAACATCCAAATCATCATCAATAAACTCAACCATTAAAACGGCCTCAGGATTTCCTTTGATATATTTTTTAATCTCTCCTGCATAAAGAGGAATGTCTTTTGCTAAGCTGATTAAGTTATGATCCAATAGTTCTACGGTAGTAGGTTTTAATTTTACGATTTCTTGAGTCAAGTTCATCGCTTCTCTGAAATTAGCAAAGTAACAAACTCCCAACACTTTTCTGGTAGGGATCTCCCATAATTTTAATTTAATTTTATTAAATAAAGATAAGGTTCCTTCCGATCCAACTAGTATGTTGGATGTATTAAAACCATTAGGATTAATAAGATCAATATTATATCCGCCAACTCTTCTCTGAGTTACGGGAAAGTGCAAATCAATTTCTTCCTTAGTGTTATTTTTAACATCTAAAAATTTTTTAATAATTTCGTATTTTCTATTTCTTTCATTAGTGACTTCTAAATAATTTTTATCAATGTCATCGAAGGTGTGTACAGTTCCGTCATCCAAGATTGCCTCAACAGCTAAAACATTATTTACCATGTTGCCATAATGAAGAGACCTAGACCCACAACTATTATTGGCAGTCATTCCACCAATGGTAGCTCTACTACTAGTCGAAACATCGACAGGATACCAAAGGCCATAAGGTTTTAAATAAGCATTAAGCTGATCAAGAACTATTCCAGGTTCTACCCAAACTGTTTTTTCTTCCTTGTTAAAATCTAAAATTTTGTTTTGATGTCTGGAGTAATCTAGGACAATGGATTCACCTACCGTTTGACCTGATTGAGAACTTCCACCACCTCTTGCAAGTAAAGATATTCCTTGTTTTTGTGAATATTCCATGATCTTAAGAACATCGTTCTTGTCTTTGGGCAATACGGCACCTAAAGGCTTGATTTGATAAAGAGAAGCATCGGTGCTGTACCGTCCTCTAGAAAAGTCATCAAATAACACTTTGCCTTTAACCTGACCTTGAATTTCTTTTGCAATTTTTTCTATTTGATTCTGATTCATGGTTAATATCTTAGACTAGTAGCACTATTTTTTACTTTGATAAATTAAAGTCCCGAACTTTTTCATCGCACTTGGAGATAAGGTTAGTCCTAATCCAGGCTCTTTATTCAATGTTAGCCATCCATTCTTAATTTCAGGTGGATTAGAAAACAATTCTGCTTGAAGAGGATCTCTTTCAGGATCTGGAAAAGATTCTACAATTCTTCCAGCAGGAGAGGAGGCTACTAATTGCGCATGAATATAACAGTCATGATGAGGAGCTACATCTACATGGTTTAATTCACAAAGCGCTGTTAATTTTTTTCCATGAGTAAAACCACCAAACATGGTCACATCAAATTGTAAGATTTGGATAGCACCTTCTTCAATAAAAGAACGGCAACCATAGCTAGTGATTTCACTTTCTCCTCCTGAGATAGGTATAGATGTTTGTTTAGCTAGTAGGGTAGTTTGCCTTCTGTCATCTGCCCATCTTAGAGGCTCCTCTAACCAGGTAGGGTTTAATGACTCTAACAGTTTGCAAGCTTGAATAGCTGTTTTTAAATCCCATGCACGGTTAACATCAATCATAAGATCTTTATCTGGGCCAATTACATCTCTAATAATTTGCATTCTCTTTATATCTTCTTCCAAAGACAATCCTCCGACCTTACCCTTAAATCCTTGATGGCCTTCCGCAACCAATTTTTGAATCTCATCTTTAAGCTGAACATTATCTTTTCCATCCTGATAGTAGGCACAAGTAACATAACAAGGAACTTTATCTCTAAAGCCACCAAAAATTTGATACAGGGGGAGACCTGCTTTCTTTCCAATAATATCCCAACACGCAATATCCACTGCAGAAGAAATTCTAATTAAAGCTTCTCTACTCCACTTTTTTTCGTTGGAAATTCTAGTGTCAGTTAAATTAAAAAGTTTATTATAAATTTCTTCAGGCTGATAAGGATTCATTCCCATAATGTGATCAGCAAGACCATTGGTAAATGGTTTTAATATAGGAGTGATATCTGTATAGCTGGTTGCCATACCAAATCCTTCAACTCCATCTTTTGTTTTTATTTTAATTAAAAGTTCATTAGCATTAGGAACAATGAAGTGACTGACCCAAAAAGGTTTCTTTTGCTCAGGGCCTTGCAGCCTATAAATTTCAATATGATCAATTAAATCCATAGATTGTTTGTTATATTTCGATTTGATTAAATATTCAAAACATCATATATACCCGTATGGCAAAATCAAATTCTTTCAAAGCGGGCAGACATTTTTTACAAATTCCAGGACCAACCAATTTACCTGACCGTGTTCTACGAGCGATGGATAGAGCTATTATCGATCATAGAGGACCTGAATTTGCCGAAATAGCAAAAAGAGTTTTAGATAGAGTTAAACTAATTTTTAAAACAAAAAATCCAGTAGTCATGTACCCAGGCTCTGGAACGGGTGCTTGGGAAGCAGCAATTGTAAATACATTAAATCCTGGTGATAAAGTGTTAATGTTTGAAACAGGACAGTTTTCATCTTTATGGTGGGAGATAGCAGAAAAATTTAAATTAGAAATAGATTTTGTTCCAGGTGACTGGAGAACAGGGGTTGACCCCAAAGTAGTTGCTCAAAAACTAGGAGATGACAAAGAGCACAAGATTAAAGCAGTATTTGTAGTGCACAATGAAACATCCACCGGTGTAGCAAGTAAAATTGGTGAAATTAGAAAAGCTATGGATAGTGTTAATCATCCAGCTCTATATATGGTGGATACTATTTCTTCTCTTGCCTCTATTGATTACAAGCATGATGAATGGAAAGTCGATGTAACAGTAGGTGGATCCCAAAAAGGTTTGTTATTACCACCCGGACTTTCTTTTAATGCATTAAGTCCAAAAGCTCTTGAGGCGCATAAGCATGCAACTATGCCAAAACATTATTGGGATTGGTTACCGATGATTGAGAATAATAAGAATGGTTTTTTTCCTTTTACTCCTGCAACTAATTTAGTGTACGGATTAGATGAAGCAATTAACATGCTGCTCGAAGAGGGTTTAGAGAATGTTTTCGCAAGACATACAAGACACGCTGAAGCTACTAGAATTGCTGTGAGAGCGTGGGGTTTAGAAATCTTATGTAAAAATGAAGACGAATATTCTAACTCGTTAACAGCTGTACTTTTACCAGATGGACATGATGCAGATAACTTTAGAAAAATTGTTTTAGAAGAATTTGATATGTCTCTTGGAATGGGATTGAATAAAGTTAAAGGAAAAGTTTTCAGAATTGGTCACTTAGGTGACTTTAACGACCTAATGTTAGCAGGAACTCTTTCTGGTGTAGAGATGGGTTTAAAGAAAGCTGGAATTCCATATAAAGCAGGTGGAATCATGGCTGCATTAGATTTTTTAGCTAAATAAAATAGATTTACTCACATTTTCCCTAAAAACAAAAGTTTAAAGACTCGCTTCTTTTCAAATTTTTTATTAAGTTGTTTTCTTTAATAACTAATAGGGGAGAATATAATGAAAAATTTAAGCAAACTAATCGCTTTAATTACATCAGTTATTTTTATTTCTTCAGCTGCACATTCAGTAGAGTTAAAGTTTGGTCACGTAGGAAAACCAGGTTCTTTATTTGCTGCATCAGTTGAGAATTTTGCAAAAATAGCTAACAAGAAATTAGGTAGCAAAGGCAAAGTAACTGTTTTTGGATCTTCACAACTTGGAAAAGATAAACAAGGAATGCAAAAACTTAAACTGGGAACAGTTGACATGTGGTTACCTTCTTCTGTGATGGCTTCTATCCATGATGAGTTTGGTGTATTTGATATGCCTTTCATCATTAAAGATAGAAAGCATATGGCAAAAGTAGAGAAAAATGTTTTGCCTGGTATCTTTAAAAACCTAGAAGCAAAGACTGGTTATAAAATTATCGGTGTTTGGGAAAATGGTTTTAGACACATTACGAACAATGTAAGAGCAATCAACGTTCCTGCAGATCTTAAAGGAATTAAATTGAGAACTCCTAAGTCTAAGTGGAGAGTAAAAATGTTCCAATCGTACGGAGCAAACCCTACTCCAATGTCTTTTTCTGAAGTGTTTACAGCATTACAAACTGGAACTATGGATGGACAAGAAAATCCTTACGCACAAATTACTAGTGCTAAATTTCAGGAAGTTCAAAAATATCTTTCAATCACAGGTCACGTATACACACCAGCGTACGTAGCAGTTCACAAAAACAGCTACAACAAGCTACCTGGAGATGTAAGAAAGATTTTAGAATCTGCTGCAAAAGAAAACCAAAAGTTCGTTTATAAAACGGCTGCTTCTTATGAAAAGTCTATGCTAGGCGATATCAAAAAAGCTGGCGTAAAAGTAAACACTGCAAACAAAGATGCATTTATCAAAGGTAGTAAAGGTATCTATGCAGAGTTCACAAAAGACGTTCCTTCTGGTGGAGCTTTAATTAAAGCAGTTTCATCTTTAGCAAAATAAATTAATTATAAATTTTGGCCCTTAAGAAATTAAGGGCCAATTTTTTTAAATTTATAACTTTTAAAAAATACAAAACTGCTCTAAAAATCTTAAAAAAATTTATTTAAAAAAAAATGCTCTCCTCTAATTTTAAAAATTCATATGATACATTTCTTCAATATATAATGTTTGTCATGATGATAGCCATGGCTGTTACGGTCGTGGTTGGGGTTATTTTTCGCTGGTCTGGCCACGCTTTAGTCTGGTATGATGAGGTGGCATCGGTACAACTTGCATGGCTTACCTATTATGGATCTGCTTATGCGGCTTTAAAAGGCGCTCATATTGGAGTTCCTAATATAATTAAATCATTTCCTTTAGGTCTTAGAAAAATTTTATGGGTTGTTTCCAAGATTATTATTTACGGATTTTTCATCTTATTAGCTTATTACGGCTTTAAAGTGTTAACGCTCATACGAGGAGAAACATTAGTAACCTTAGAATGGGTTCCACAAATACTTGTGCAATCGGTAATACCAATCGGATCTTTGCTCTTTATGCTCTCCGAAACTTTAAGACTAAGAGAAGATTATGAAGATGTAATGTCTGGCAAAAAAAGAGACCCGGAAGCAATTATCGTAGAGGAGCAAAACTAATATGGTCGTTTTGCTTATGTTTGCAGTGCTCTTAATGCTATTAGCAATTAACGTTCCTATTGCGATAGCTCTTGCGGTTACCACGATCATTGCCATGGTCTCGGCCAATGGTACTAGTTTTTTAATTGATGCAGCCATTGTTATGTTTGATGGGTCTATGAATTTCCCATTAATTGCTATTCCTTTATTTATTTTGGCAGGTGCAATTATGAATACCTCAGGAATTTCTAGACGTTTAATTAATTTTGCTTCTGCTTTAGTTGGGTTTGTCAGAGGTGGATTGAGCATGGTTAATATTGCAACCTCAATGTTTTTTGCTGAAATTTCTGGCTCTGCAGTTGCTGATGTAGCTGCACTTGGATCTATTTTAATTCCTGCCATGAAGAAAAAAGGTTACACAGGAGCATTTGCGGCTGCTGTTACTTCCTCATCCGCTTCCTTAGCGGTTATTATACCGCCTTCGATTCCAATGATTTTATATGCTGTAATGGCACAAACATCTGTAGTTCAATTATTTGTCGCTGGTATAATTCCAGGTATCATTGGTGGTTTTGGATTAATGTTTGTTTCTTATATTTATGCAATAAGAAAAAAACTTCCAATTGAGGAGACTTTTAATTTATCAAATTTAAAGAGAACTGGAAAAGAAGCATCTTTGGCATTTGTGCTGCCTATAATTATATTGGGAGGTATTTTTGGAGGCTTTGTTACTGCAACAGAGGGAGCCGGTTTAGCAGTTGTTGCTGCTTGTATAATTGGAGCAGTTTATAGAGAGCTCAATTTCAAGCAATTTTTTGATGCAACAATTGAGGGAGCCTCATCAACAGCAATTGTGATGCTATTAGTTGCAGCATCTGTTTTAATTGGAGAGTTTTTAACTATTGAACAAGTTCCTCAAACAGTAGCAACTTCCATTACAGGATTTACAGACAATAAATTTGTTATTTTGGCAATTTTAAATGTTTTCTTATTAATTATTGGACTTTTTCTTCATTCAGCAGCAGCTATTATTGTAGTTGTGCCCATTGTTATGCCTTTAGTTGCTACAGCTGGAATTGATCCAGTTCATTTTGGAATTATTGTAACATTAAACTTAGCCATAGGTCAGCAAACTCCGCCTGTAGCCAGTGTATTAGTTACCGCCTGTTCAGTAGCGAAAGCAGACATTTGGGAAGTTTCTAAAATTAACATTATGTTTGTTGCTGTATTATTTGCTGTATTGCTTTTAGTGACCTACGTTCCATTTGTCCCGATGGGATTAGTAGAACATTTTTATAGGTAGTCATGACTGACTTAGTTCAGACGAAACAAATAAACGAATACATTCTTGAAGTTGCATTAAATAGACCTGAAAAGCTAAACGCATTAACCAAGCCTATGTGGAAAAAGCTCGGTTCTATCTTTAGAGATTTGGCAAAGAAAAAAAATAAAGATATTCGATGCGTGGTGATTAGAGGAAAGGGTGGAAAGTCTTTTTCTCCAGGAAATGATATTGGCGAGTTTGCCAAGACCAGATCAAACAGCAAACTTGCAAAAGAGTATGGAAAACATCTACATGGCACTTTAGCTGCTATCCAGGACTGTCCTATTCCCACCGTTGCTTTGATTGAAGGAATTTGTGTGGGTGGAGGTTTTGAAATCGCAGCTTGTTGTGATTTGAGAATTTGTGGAACCTCTTCTCGTTTTGGAGTTCCTATTAAACGATTAGGACTGACGATGGCTCCAAGAGAAATTCAAGCACTTCTTCAATTAGTAGGAAGATCCGTTACCATGGAGATATTGTTAGAAGGTAAAATCTTTAATTCTAATGAGGCGTACGAAAAAGGAATGGTCAACAGAGTCATGCCAGATCAAGATGTAGAAAAGGAAGCTTACGCAACAGCAGAAAGAATTTGTGATGGTGCACCTATGGTTGCTAGGTGGCACAAGGCTTTTGCTGAGGAATTATTATACAAAGGAAAAATATCTAATAAGCTAAATGATCTTGGTTATAAATGTTATGACACCAAAGACTTTCAAATTGGTTACAAGTCCTTCTTAACCAAAACTAAACCCAAATTTAAAAATAAATAAAATGCCAGGCCCAATACATGGAGTGAAAGTATTGGAGCTTGCACAAATTATGGCAGGTCCAACTTGCGGATTGATGCTAGCTGATCTTGGTGCGGAGGTTATTAAAATAGAAAAAATTCCAGGAGGAGATGATACGAGAAGATTTTTACCTCCCGATATAAATGGAGAGGCTGCCGCTTTTATGATGATGAATCGTAACAAAAGAGGCATGGCTTTAGATTTAAAAACAAAAGAAGGGGTTGAAGTTTTTAAACGAATGGTGAAACAAGCAGATGTAGTCGTTGAAAATTTTAGAAAAGGAACGCTAGAAAAATTGGGAGTAGGGTACGAGGAATTAAAAAAAATAAATCCAAAAATTATACTTTGTGAAATATCAGGCTATGGAAGAACAGGACCTTACGCAGATAAAGGTGGCTTTGATTTAATTGCTCAAGGTATGAGTGGTTTAATGAGTATTACTGGGGAGAGCAAAGGAAAGCCTCCTATGAAAGTGGGTGCTCCGGTTACAGATATCACAGCAGGGATTTTAGCAGCCACAGGAGTGTTAGCAGCACTGGTTTCAAGAGCGACTACAGGAGTAGGGCAACGAGTAGATACTTCTTTGTATGAAGCGGGAATTGTTCATACCTATTGGCAATCTGCTATTGCTTCGGCCACAGGAGTAGCGCCAGGACCATTAGGATCTGCACATCCTTTGACTGCTCCGTACCAAGCTTTTCAAACTAAAGATAAATGGATTACGGTAGGAGCGTCCAATCAAAACACATGGTTAAAACTGATTGATGCATTAGGAGTAAAACAACTTCAAGAAAATGAAAAATTTAATAGCAATGCCAACAGAATGAAAAATCTTACAGAGCTAACAGAATTATTAAAAAAAGAACTAGTAAAAAAAACAGCTGAAGAATGGTTAAAGTTATTTGATGAAAAAGGTTTACCTTGTGGACCGATTAATACTGTTACAGAAATGTTTGAAGATCCTCAAACAATTGAAAGAAAGATGATTGTGGATGTTGAAAATAAAAAGGCAGGATCCTTCAAGGCAATTGGAATGCCTATTAAATTTTCAGAGACGAAAGTGGAAGATACCAAACAGTCACCAACGTTTGGCCAGCACACTAAACAAATATTGCTAGACCACGGTTTTAAAAGTGAAGAGATAGATTCTTTGATGAAACAAGGGGTTGTTAGTTAATATCTTTTATCCGATTTTCCTTTAGACAGTTTTACAGGATATTTTTTAATATTTTTGATCATTTTTTTATGAAAACTTTTTTCAATATCAATGTTCATTTTTTGAGAAATTCTTACTAGATAGAAAAAGATATCAGCAATCTCATCTGCTACTTTTTCTTTATCTACTTTTTTCAAATCACTTTCTTTTAGCCACTGAAAAATTTCGACTAACTCAGAAGCTTCAACCGATAAAGCCATAGATAAGTTTTTGGGAGAGTGAAATTGTTCCCAATCCCTAGCTTTCACGAAGCTTTTAATCTTTTGATTAATTTTCTTTAAATCCATAATAAAATAGTTATTTATTTTAACTTAGATGTTTAAAATACATAAAAAATTCGAGAAGACCACTCATTACATTACTGATCTAAAATTGTGCCAAGTAAGACTTCAAGACAATAGAAAGTTCCCCTGGATTATGCTGATACCCAAAAGAAAAGGAGTAGGGCAGATTTTAGATTTAAATAGAAAAGATCAAATTCAATTGATGGATGAAATTCAATATTGTAGCAAGATTATGAAAAAGAATTTCAAATGTGCCAATCTAAATGTAGAAAAAGTTGGTAACATCGTACCTCAATTGCACATTCACATTGTGCCAAGACATAAAAAAGATCCTACCTGGCCTTTGTCTATTTGGGTTATTAAAGGGAAACCTTATACCAAAGTAGCTCTAGCTAGCATGCTAGATAAGTTAAAAAAAATTATTTAAATGCTTAGTTATAGGCACGGCTTTCATGCTGGAAACTTTGCAGATGTGTTTAAGCATTTTCTTCTGACCTATCTTTTAAAACAACTAAAACAGAATAAGCCTTTTTCTTTTATTGACCCTTTTGCAGCAGCAGGAAAATATGACCTAAAAGATCCATTTATGGAAAAAAATAAAGAATATTTAAATGGAATTTCTAAAGTGCTGTCTTCTAAAATTAACGACCCCTTCATTCAGGATTATTTAGACCTCGTGAGTCAAACGAACCCAAATAAGCATGGAAATAAGCTATCCATTTATCCAGGATCGTGTTTTTTGTCCCTTTTGGCCTTGGATAGTGAAGATAAAATTTATCTATCAGAACTGCACAACAATGAATTTGAGATTTTAAAGAACAATTTTGGTCAAGATCAAAGAGTAACCATTGAAAAGAAAGATGCTTACGCATCATTAGATCAAATGATTACTTCTTATCAAGGAACTAGATTAGTTCTAATTGATCCTTCTTATGAAGTTAAAAATGAATATGAAAAAGTAGCCAAATTAATTAGACATAATTCTAAACAGTTTCCGAATGTCTGTTATATGGTTTGGTATCCAGTCTTAGAATCGGAGAAGACAGATCGTTTTGTTAATCAACTTTTGGATGCAAAGATTAATAACACCACTCATATTCATATTGAATTGAATAATTCTTTCTTACGTATGCAGGGCACAGGTTTTTTTATTATTAATGCTCCAATCAACATGAAAAGAGATGTTTCAAATGGACTTGATATTTTGTTAGAAATTCTTAAAGATCCCATTCAAACAGCCAAAATAAATTATAATGTTTTTTAAACGATTGTTTTCTAGTAGTAATTTAGAACTTCAAGTAAATGATGGTGGCAGAGCTGCGGCAGGATACAAAGGAAAAGCAGGAGACTGTGTGGTTAGATCCATTGCCATTGCAACTGGTATTGCTTACTCCGAAGTCTATGAAGATCTGTATAAAGAAAATGAAGAGTTTCGAAACACCTCTAGAACTAAACTTGCCAAAAGTCTAAAACAAAAAAATGATAGCCCTAGATCGGGAACGCATAGAGTAGTATTAAAAAAATATTTACAAAAATTGGGTTGGAACTGGACTCCCACCATGTTTATTGGCCAAGGTTGCAAAGTTCATTTAAAAAAAGAAGAACTGCCCATGGGAACTTTGATTGTTTCATGCTCCAAGCATATTACAGTTGTTAAAAATGGAGTACTTCATGATACTTACGATTGCTCGAGGAATGGAACTCGATGTGTTTATGGATACTGGACGAAAGGGTATTAAATTTTTTGGTCGTATTCACCAATTTTGCCAGTCTTTTGCAATAGATCATCGATAAAATCAAAGATCTTTTTCTTTCTTTCATCTGAGGTTGGGCTTTCCGTTACCACTACTAAGGAGGGCTTGTTGGATGAGGCTCTAATAAGTCCCCAAGAACCATCTTCTAGTGAAAATCTAACACCATTAACTGTTAATACATCCGTGATAGTTTGACCATCTATCTTAGTAGTTTTTTTTAATTCCTCTACTTGTTTTACCAAGTCTTCAACCACTTTATATTTTTCTTCATCTTTGCAAAAAGGCGCCATGGTTGGAGTTTGATATGTTTTTGGCAATTCATTAATAAGATCGTTCATCTTTTTATCTTGATGATCCAGCAAGTGACAAACTTGAATCGCAGAATTAATTCCATCATCATAACCAAAACCTAACGGCTGATTAAAAAAGAAGTGACCGCTTTTTTCAAAGCCCGCTAATGCTTTTTCTTTATTCACTTTTCTTTTAATGTGTGAATGTCCAGTTTTCCAATAAATCGTTTCACAATTATGCTCTTGTAATACTTTGTCATGAGCAAATAATCCCGTTGATTTAACATCGACCACAAACTTCGATCCTTTATGTTTAGGAGCGAGGTTTCTTGCAATCAGAAGCCCAATTTTATCTGAGAATATCTCTTCACCTAAATTATCAATAACACCCACACGGTCTCCATCGCCATCAAAACCAAATCCTACGTCTGCATTATTTTCTTTCACCGCTTTGGCAACAGCCATTTTGGATCCATTGGACAACTCGTTTTGCAGTCCCATCATTGAAACATGCGTTTTCTTCTGCACAGCATCACCACTCAAATGAATGCATCCAAACAAACGACTAGTCGATGACTCCGCTTCAATGTATCGACCCATTTCAAAACCCACTTCTAAAGGACGCGTCCATATTACATGAGGCTCGGCTGTAGCCGAAGCACCAACAACCATACCGACATCTTTGTGTGTCGAAGCACAGCCCACACACAATAAAACCATCGCTGACAAACCAATCTTCATTCTGCTACTCCAATAGATACTGTTCACATTCGAGCACAATGGCCAATAACCAATGACCAATGACTATCGTTTGCTAGCCCATGTCAGTTGCTTCATCACAACTATACTCCAGTGTATAAATTCTATCATACAAAGGGCTGAGTCATATCAATAGACTTCCATATGGGGTGTCATAAAATGTCACGACTAAAATATAAAGTCTACATGAATGTGATCATCATGTGTCAAAGATGCTCTAGTACTAATCTTCACACCCAGCCCTTTTAAATATGGAACAAAAGAAGGGGCTACGATTACAAAAGAAATCTTGCCACCCAACTTCTTAGACTCTTTCTTCAGTTCCAAAATCATCGTCCGCATGACCTCAAAATCGACTTCTTTTTCTGACTTCCACTGGATTGTCGGACACAAGTGTGGGTATTTACTATTTTTGGTCACATCCCACTTTACACCATTTAAATGATGATCTTTGGAATCGATGTGCCAACAATACCCCCATAACGTCAGCGGCCCCGTCGATAACCGAGCAGGACCCTTTTCGGTCTTCATCGGAGTCATAATATCTACACTCATTCCTTTTTTATGGGTAAAATGAGGTCTAAAATCACCGCCATGACGAGCACCAATCTCTGCTATATCAAAGGTCTGCCCCGTCGTTTCATGCAAATTGGCAAAGGCATTCTCCAATGTAGCAATCACTTTGTGGTGTGCATATTGACGCCCCAATGCTGAACCAAAA
>ENA-OQVM01003914-OQVM01003914.1-marine-metagenome-genome-assembly--contig:-NODE-3914-length-15645-cov-3.140545_pt1 | contig 15645 bp, 9 predicted proteins | sample MGYA00237776_ERZ505498 | MGnify/ENA primary metagenome ERZ505498 (study PRJEB26159, sample SAMN06265151) | marine metagenome | isolation source: Helgoland LTER site | place: Germany:Helgoland, sampling... | reverse complement strand
GTTGTCGAAACGGATTGAGCCGGTCTTTACGCCCGCCGCATCAAAGGCGGTAAAGCGCACCGGTTCGGCTGCGGTGCCGTGTGCTTCGAGTTGCCCCGAGACCAGCATATATTGATCGGCTGCGGCAAACTCCAATTCAGCACCCGGTAACATGAGCAAGGTCACGTTCTCTATCAAGCGCACAGGCGCCGTTATCTGATAGGGCGAGCGCGAGCCAAGCCAAACCGTGTTGCTATCGATCAGACCACCGTTGAGCAGGGTTGGCCCGGCCAGCAGAGCCGAGGGCGTAACGTTCACCGCCGAGCTGTCGATCGATTCATTGCCATCCAGATCGACGGCGGTCACCTGATAGAAATAGTCTTGATCGTTGGTGGTGGCATCGACATAGAAGGTCGTGTCGATCAACTCGGCCGTGACCGGGGTATAGCTGATGCCGCTGTCAATTGAACGGTATAGCTGGTAACCGGCCAGTTCGCTGTTGGCACTGGCATCCCAAATAAGCCCCACTTCGGCATTGCCGGCGTGGGCACCTAGACCGGTGATTGGAGCAGGTGCCAGCTTGCCCTGGCCAAATGCCAGAGTTTGGTTAGCCGCCGCGTCTTCGGCGGTAATTTCGAAATAGGTTAGGGTATTGGCGGGTAAACCGGTTAGGACGATCTGATGCGTACTGGTCCAGGTGTCGCTCACGGTTAGCTGTTCGGTTAGATTTGACGCGTCAAAACCATAGTTCACCAGACTGGTGGTCGGCTCATCGGTGCTAAATTTAATCGTCATCTCACCGCTGGCAACGTTGGACGCCACGCTGAGGTTGCCGATGCTTGGCGCCGTACTCAAGACCACCGGTGCGGCCGTTACCGTGATGCTATTGGCCGCACGGTCGACTATAGTCGCGGTAGGCGTGACCGTCAGTTCCGCAGGGCTGAGAATGACATAGTCGCGTTCATAGTGGCCGTCATTTGCCGTCACGTCACCAAAGGTCCCGTTATCAACCAAGGCGAGGCCGTTCACCAAACCCGGCAAGTCAACGCTCACCGTGGCCGCGGTTTCGCCGGCCAAATCCAAACTCAGGTGTAATACATCCCCTCGGGTTGTTGCCCCCTCTGCCGTGAAACCTTTGACCACGATGGTGGTGTCCAAAATAATTTGGTCAATCACACTGGGCAACACGCCGGAGCTGTTGCGGAAATCGACCACTAAGGTTTTTAAGCCATCGCCGGCTTGCATCGTAAAGTCCATCGAAGCGCTAAAGGCGATCCAATCTGAATCCGAGCTGCCCTGGCTAATGCGCATTTCGCTGGCATCGGTAGAGCCAATGGCCAAGGACACGGTCGGTGAATTGGTGTAGAGCGCGGCATTATTTATTTTGACATAGCGCACGCGCAGCTCGGCACTGTCGAGTTCTTGGGTCTGCAGACCGTCGTCATCCACGCTGAAGGCCCTGATGATGGTTTCAAAGCCGGGATCAATACAGCTTAACGTATATTGGTAATCGCCAAAGGGTACGTTCAATTCAATGCTCGCAGGGGCATCCGGATAGGATGCCGTAAAACCCGCGGCCGAGCCCTGCCCTTCAATCGTCAACTGCAGTTGCGAGCAACTGCCGGCAACGGACGCCAGTGCCAGTTGCACCCGTTTGGCGGCCTGAACCAGCGTGATGGCTTGCGCCTGATAAACACCCAGGGCCGTAACCGTTACCGTTTCGGCTGTTGTCTGGGCAGAATAAAGGTCACGTTGATAACGGATGCCGCCGCTGTAGTTAGCCACCGGCACGTCGAGTTGCCATTGGCCTTGATTGTCCGTCAGCGTACTGAAGTTGCTGCCTAGCAGCTCGACCAACACACCGCCGTGGGCCGCTTGGTTGCCCAAGGTAACTACGCCAGAGACCTTCCCCAAGGTCATCTTCAGAATAAGTGGATCGGAAATGCTTAGGGTTGGCGTCTCCTGACTGGTGTTCACCAACAAGGTTGTCGATTGAAAGCCTGACTTCAGTGCCCGTAACTCATAGGAACCGGGCACGAACCCGGTAATGCTAAAGGCCCCATCGCTATCGGTCACCGCGCTGTAACTGGTGCCCACAAGTGACACCGTCACCCCGGAGAAATCGCTCAAGCCGCTCAGTTCAACGACCCCATCGATACGATATTGTTCGAGGGTTACGGCATCTAAACTGATCTGCGTCACGTCATCGAAGGACACCAATTGCGAGCCGGTCTGATAGCCGGCATAACTGTATTGCAGGGTGTAGTTGTTGCGTTCAACGCCAATAAATTCAAAATTACCCGCTGTATCGGTAGTGGTTGAATAGGCCGTGCCAATGAGGCTGACCGCTATGCCGCTGTGATCGCTGCCGCTGGATTTGACCACGGCGCCGGACAAGCGAAATGCCTCTATATTGAGCGTACCAAGAGCCAAGGTTTGGTCATTTGTGGGTACCGACACGATTCTCTGGGTATTGGCATAACCGGTTTTTTGGATATTCAGGGCGAAGTCGCCACTGAACACGCTGCTGAACAAAAAACCACCCGTTGAATCCGTTGTAGTGGTTTGCCCGGTGCCGGTGATGGTCAACAGCGCGCCTGCGACTGGGTTGCTGTTCGCGTCCAGCAGGGTGCCACTGATGTTGCCAATTTCAGCATCGAGAACTTGGGAATCGAGCTGATTGGTGGTTTCAGAGACGACCTCAACGGCTGACAATGTCTTAGTGGTGTGGTTTGAATCGGTGAAATTCAGGCTATAGGTGCCAGGCGGCAAACCATTGATGACAAAGGCACCATTGCGACTGCTAATGGCTTCCTTATCGGTTCCTTCAACGCTGATGATCACACCGGCGTGTTTGTTGAGTGCATCCTGCTTATCCGCAAAATAAACAAACCCGGCAATATTGCCCGGCTTCGGCGTTAGGTCGATGGGCTCGGGTATTTTCGTTAACACCAGGCGACCGATATCGGCTGTCTCGCCTAACAGTATATCGACTGCATCGAGTTTTTCACTTTGGTAGCCGTTGGCACTGGTGATAAAGCTGTAGCCCTGCCCTACTGGCAGGGCTGGGAAGCTGACGAAGCCGTTAATATCGGAAATAGAGGTATAGATGCTGCCTTGATTATCCCGGGCATAAACTAAGACATTGGCGTAATCGTCCATCTCGGCAACAATAATTTGGCCACTGGCTTTGCCTTTTTCGTTGGTCAGTTCGACGATACCTAGGTCCACTTCCTGGCTCGATGCCACGTCAAAGGTGCGCGTAGCACTGACATAACCGGCCAATGACAGGGCAAGGGTATGGCTGCCGGCGGGCAGTCCGGTCAGCGTTACCAGGCCGTCACTATCGGACTGCGCCGCCCTGGTATTACCCAAATGGCTGACGGCCACGTCGTCCAAGGGTTGACCCAGCAAGGCACTTTGAACGATAAAGCGAGCCGACCCGGTCGCGGCCAGATTGTTCGCATCAATCTGATCCAGATTGGTGGCTTCACCCGGGGTGACCGAAATATCACCGATCAATAGGCCGGTACTGGCATCCTCGCTGATAAAGCTAAGGCTATAATCGGTGCCAGCCGGGACGGTAACAGAATAACTGCCATCTGCATTGACCGGCACGACCAAAGGCTCCACCAAGGGCGGCGCAACCGTCTGGTCATCGTTGGCTGCACTGGCCTGATTTGGGCGCCCAGTATTAGGGTTGGCCTGCGCTGCGGCAACGACATCCGTCGGGGAAACCAGTAAAGAGTTGCAGCGGCTGCAAGGTGCTCGACCAAGCAATCGCGCCATGCGCCCGACATTGCCATTGGCAATGACGCCGTCGATAGTGCCCAGCGGGGTGGTTGTCTGGGCCGGGCGAATTAGAGAATCAGCCGCCGGTTCAACTGGATCGGGAACACCGTCGCAGGCAGCCAACATTGAAACCATTAGCAGAACTAAAAACCGCGCCATACAACCAACCTCAAATAAACGTTTAACTGCCATTATTTCAATATAGTCAATATGACAGACTATAAAGTTATGTGTAGAACTAAGACAGTACTCTGCAGGTCATTATTGATACTTTTAAAACGGGTGGTTGGTATGACCGATAGGGCATTCGCAATCGCTACACTACTTCGGCTAGACATGCCCTGCCCGAGAACAAATGGCACGCAACTCGACCCTGCTTGTCACCCGCCAGGGCTTTATAGCGCACCCACCTCCGTGCCAATTCGGGAAAGTGAGCGGAACAATCCCCAAGAGGTGTAAAATAGCCAGTACACTGCTGGCACCCACCGTTCAGCGCTGCTGATCGGGTTATTTTTGCTTAAAATTAGAATTATCTAATTTAGAATAACAAACACCCTAGCCAGGAGCCGTGCTATTCAGTAAACTGCTACTGTATTTTTGTTCTATGGTTAGTCTACTTTAGAATATAGGGAGATAGGGCGTGCCAAGTCGGTCGTTACCATAGATCCGACACCCGTTTTGAAAACAGCATAGGTTTAAACCATGAGGCTCAATGTGAAAGCACTCGAAAAAATCCAAGGCAACGATCTGATGCAGGGCGTCCTGACGTTGGTGTTCACCAGCCGCTATGGCAAAACCCTGCTGCTGCGCGACTTCAATGCCGCCATTATCGTTACCCTAATGTTGATCCCGCAAAGCCTAGCCTATGCGCTGGTTGCCGGTCTGCCGCCCGAAGCCGGACTCTATGCCTCAATCTTACCGCTGATCGCCTATGCCTTATTCGGCACCAGTGCTGCATTGGCAGTAGGGCCGGTTGCCATTGTCAGCCTGCTCACCGCCAATACGCTGATGCCCATGGCCACACTCGGCTCTCCCGAATACGTTCAATTGGCCCTGCTCTTGGCCACGCTGGTGGGTTTTTTCTATCTGATAATGGGGGTGTTTCGCCTCGGCTTTATTACCCAGCTGCTGAGCTACCCGGTGATGAAGGGCTTTATTACCGCCTCCTCGTTGTTGATTATCGTCGGTCAGATTAAACCGCTTACGGGTATTTCCATGGTCCGGGGCAATCTATTCGAGCGGCTGCATTCACTCGACTTCACAACGCTGCACGGTTTGTCGGCCCTGATGGGTGGCCTGGCCCTGGTGATCCTGTTTTGGGTGCGCAGTAAGGGCGGTGCCGCCCTCTTTCAAACTTTATTTGGTGCCTATTCGGCGACCCTGCGTCGCCTCTTGCCTATGTTGTTGATTCTTATCGCGGCCCTGGTTACCGCCGGCTTCGGCCTGCAAGATCAGGGCATGGCCACCGTGGGCAAATTACCCCAGGGGCTGCCATCGCTGTCGTTGCCGAGCTTCGATTGGTCGTTGATCGCGCAACTGGCGCTGCCAGCCTTTATTATCACCATGATTGGTATGGCCGAATCCATCGCCGTGGCTCAGACCCTAGGCGCCGTAAAACGCCAGCGAGTTAACCCCAACCGCGAACTGCTCGGTTTGGGTGCGGCCAATATTGCCGCCGGCTTCAGTGGCGGCTTTCCGGTCACCGGGGGCATGGCCCGCTCGGTCGTCAATGCCGATGCCGGTGCTGAAACCCCGCTGGCCGGCGCGATGACCGCGGTCCTATTGAGCCTGGGCATTCTGTTCTTAACCCCCTGGTTGTCCTATATTCCGATTCCGGTTCTGGCGGCGACCATTATTGTTGCGGTGAGTCAGTTATTGGAATTCCCCTCGATGCTCAAGTTGTTGGGCATGAACCGCATCGATGGTCTGATCAGCTGGCTCACTGCCGCGTTGGTTTTGTTTTGGGAAGTCGAGGCCGGTCTATTGGTCGGGGTCGCGGCATCCATTGTCTGGCTGCTGGCCAACCATCGCCAACCCTATCTCGCCGAGTTGGGCCTGATCCCCGATACCGAACGCTTCAAGAACATCAACCACGCGCAAACCCAGACCCTGGAGCATTGTTTGTTTGTGCGCATCGATGAAAGCATTACCTTTATCAATGCCAGTGTTCTGGAGCAGTCGCTACTGGCGAAGGTGGCCGATCACAAAGGCTTGAGCAACCTTATTATCGTCGCCTCCGGCATCCATAATATAGACGCCACCGGCGCCCATATGTTGACCCGGTTCGGCCAGGAAATGGCGACCGCGGGTCTAAACCTTTATGTAACCGATGTGAAGGTGCCGCTGGCTAAACAGTTTGCCAATTTCAAACTCTTTGCCGATAACCCAGACGGCATTGGCTACTCCAGCATCGATCTGTATCGCAAATTGGCCGCGGAACAGCAGGACTAATCCACGTCCAGGGATCCGTTACTACCCAGCTAGGGTAGTAATTTGATTCCTGGGATCCACTACCTGAGCCGGCACTGCGCTCAATGCGTTAGCCCCCGAGTTCACACCTTACCGTCCGATCACCTTTTCCCGCTATACTCCAGCCTATCGTCATTGCGCTAATGGAAAACCCCTAACATGACCGATGTGCTCCTGTTGACCTTTGTATTTTTAATCGCCGGTGTCGTCGCGGTGCCTATTGCCACTCGGCTGGGGTTGGGCTCAGTGTTGGGCTATCTGATCGCCGGCATCGCCATCAGCCCCCTGTTGTCTTGGCTGCATGTCGATCTGGTGTCGATCCAGCACTTTGCCGAATTTGGTGTGGTGATGATGCTGTTCCTGGTCGGCCTGGAACTGGAACCCAAGCTGCTCTGGCAGATGCGCCACAAGTTACTCGGCCTCGGCGGTTTACAGGTGACTGGCACCATCCTGGCGGTGATGCTGATCGCAATGCTGCTTGGACAGCCGTGGAGCGTTGCCCTGGCCATCGGTCTTGTCCTTGCCTTGTCGTCAACGGCGATTGTGCTGCAAACACTGAACGAGAAGAACCTGATTAAAAGCGACGGTGGTCAGGCCAGCTTCGCCGTTCTGTTGTTTCAAGATATAGCCGTGATCCCGATGCTCGCATTAATCCCATTACTGGCTTTATCCGAGCTGGTCGCCCCCGGCGCATCGGCGCAAGATCTTTCAGCAGGCGAGCATGCCACATCGCTCAGCCTTGTAGCCGGCCTAAGTGGCTGGCAAACGGCCTTGGTGACCGTCGCAGCCATCGCCTTTGTGCTCTTTGTCGGCAGCTACCTGACGCGGCCATTGTTTCGTTTTATTGCCAGCGCGCGCTTGCCCGAACTCTTTACCGCGACCGCCCTATTGATGGTGATCGGCATCGCCCTATTGATGACACTGGTCGGTCTCTCCCCCGCCCTAGGTACTTTTTTAGCCGGGGTGGTGCTGGCTAACAGCGAATACCGCCATGAACTGGAATCGGATATAGCACCATTCAAGGGCCTGTTGCTCGGACTGTTTTTTATCACCATCGGGGCCAACATCAACCTAGATCTGCTGTTCGATAACGCCACGAACGTGCTCGCCCTGACCCTTGGCTTGGTGGCGCTCAAGGCCGGCATATTGTTGGCCTTAGGCTGGGTCTTTAAGGTCCGCGGCGCCGATCGCTGGTTGATGGCGCTGTCGCTGGCGCAGGCCGGCGAATTCGGTTTTGTACTCCTGTCCTTTACCGTGGCCAGTTCGGTCATTCCAGGCGCAATCGCCGACCTGCTGATGCTGGTTGTGGCCCTATCGATGATGATTACCCCGCTGCTGTTTATTCTGTTTGATCGCGTGATCGAACCGCGCTTTGCCAACAGCCAAGAACGCGAGATGGATGAGATAAGCGAACAACATGACATCATTATCATCGGCCACGGCCGGGTCGGTGGCATCGTCAACCGCATGATGGGTGCGGCCGGCTACAAGACCACGGTTATCGATTACAGCTCCGGTCAGTTGGAGATGTTGCGCACCATCGGTTTGCGCGTCTTTTTTGGCGACGGCAGCCGGTCCGACCTGTTGCATTCGGCCGGTATCGAAAAGGCGGCGCTGCTGGTTGTGGCCATCGATGGTAAAGAGCAGATTACCGAACTCGTCGCGCACGTGATCAAGGCATACCCCAACCTGCATGTCTTGACACGGGCCGTCGACCGTAATCATGTTTATGATCTTTGGGCTGTGGGTTGTCGCGATATAGTCCGAGAAACCTATGACAGTTCAATCCGCATGGGTCGTTCGGCCTTTCAAGCATTGGGCATCAAACCGGAGCGGGCGGCGCTGATGGCGGATCAATTTGATCGCCGCGACCGACAAGCGATGATCGATTCCGCGCAGCTGTATCGCAAGGATGTTCCGCTCAGCCAGAACGCGCCCTTTCTTGCCAAGATCAAGGAGCTGTTGGCCGAGGCGGAGAACGACTTACTCTGCCATCGCGACAGCAATCCGGCCGACCGGCCAAGCCCCTCTGCGGCTCAAGAACCCAAGCCATAACCCGCTCAGACCAAGAGGGCACAAACCTCAGCCATAAAAAAAGCAGCCTTTAAGGCTGCTTCGATTGCACTGCACAGGTTCAGGCGCGGCTAAGTTAAAGCCTTAGCCGGTTGAATCCTGGGTGACCGACTATTTGATAAAGAGCATTTCGCGGTATTTCGCCAAAGGCCACAGGTCATCGGAGACAATCATTTCCAAAGCATCGGCATGGCTGCGGACCGTTTCCATCAACACCAGTACGGTGGTGCACAAGAACGTCATATGGGCATGGGCGTCGGCAAAGTCATGCTCGCCTAAAGCTGTTTGCAGTTGAGTCACCGCAGCCATCATGGCGTTGGTTTCGGCGCTAACGGTTTTGGCGACCGAGTTATCGAGTTCGACACCCATGGCCGATAGGCCTGCGGCAGTCTGGCCGAGCGTCGACAGATAGCTGATCGCGGCAGGATAAATGCTGGTAGTGGCTATCTCGGCCACCAATTTCGCTTCAACCTCAACCGTCAAGACGTACTGCTCGGCGTAGACTTCATAGCGGCTGGCCAATTCAACCGGCGTTAATACCCCAGTCTTATCGAACAGATCGATCACGTCCGGTGCCAAGAAGGCTTGTAGAGCATCCGGTGTGGTTGGAATATTTTTCAGGCCGCGTTCTTCAACCGCCATCTTATGCCAATCTGACGAATAGCCGTCACCACCAAAGATCACATTGCCATGATCGTTGAGCAATGCTTTCAAAACATTGGTGACTGCAGCAGTCTGTTCGACACCGGCCTTCAATTCAGTTTCCAAGGCTGCCGCAATCCATTCCAGCGAGTCAGCCAGGATGGTATTCATCGCCACTAGCGGGCCCGACACAGACTGTGACGAACCAACAGCGCGGAACTCAAATCGGTTACCAGTAAAGGCGAACGGTGAAGTACGGTTACGATCGCCGGGATCGCGTTTGAATTTCAGTATCTGAGACAGACCTGAATCCATAAAGCCGCCATCGGAGACTGCATCGAGCTTACCATCTTTAATATCGCTGAAGACCTGCTCCAACTGATCACCCAAATAGACCGACAGAATGGCCGGTGGTGCCTCGTTAGCACCCAAGCGATGGTCGTTAGAAGCGGTTGCAATAACGGCCCGTAACAGCGGTCCATGTTTATGAACGCCGCGAATGACCGCGCCGCAGAACAGCAGGAAGTTGAGGTTTTGATGCGGCGTATTGCCCGGATCCAACAGATTACCCTGGGTGGAGTTGCCCACAGACCAGTTAACATGCTTGCCCGAACCGTTTAAGCCGGCGAACGGCTTTTCATGCAACAAACACAAGAAACCATGTTCCTTGGCAGTCTGCTTCATCACGGTCATCAGCAATTGCTGATGGTCAGCGGCGACGTTCGCAGCTTCATAGTAAGGCGCAATTTCAAACTGACCAGGCGCCACTTCATTGTGGTGCGTCTTGGCCGGTATGCCCAGCTTATAAAGTTTGTTTTCAAAGTCTTGCATAAAAACTTGTACACGTGCCGGAATAGCGCCGAAATAGTGATCATCAAACTGCTGGCCTTTGGCCGGCGCGGCGCCAAACAGGGTGCGTCCGGCCAACAACAGGTCAGGACGGCTATTGGCAAAGTTAGCATCAACTAGGAAGTATTCTTGCTCGGCACCACAGCTTGAATTCAGCGGCGCGATCTCAGCCTCGCCCATTAGCGCCAACACCTTGTGTGCTGCGGTGTTCATCGCGGCGTTGGAGCGCAACAGAGGAATCTTCTTGTCTAGTGCTTCACCGGTCCAAGACATAAAGATGCTCGGTATCATCAGTGTCGAACCGTTATCGGTGTTCATAATATAAGCTGGGCTAGTTGGATCCCAGGCGGTATAACCACGTGCCGCGTTGGTCATCCGCAAACTGCCGTTCGGGAACGAGGAACCGTCGGGCTCACCCTTAATTAACAGGCTGCCGGTAAACTCATTGATGGCGTGGCCATCTGGGTTGGTAACAATAAAACCATCGTGCTTTTCAGCCGTTGCATTGGTCATCGGATAAAAAATGTGCGAGAAAAACTTGGCGCCCTTGGCCATGGCCCAATCTTTCATCGCTGACGCCACTATATCGGCCGTCGCGTTATCCAACGTCGCTCCAGTCTTGACTGTCTTCTTAATAGCCTTGAAGGCATTTTTAGACAGCGCTTCTTCCATTGACGCCAGGTTAAATACATCGCTGGCCCAGATGTCTTTCATCGACTCAGGCATCGATACCGACAGCGGTGCACGGTTGGTGATATGGGATATAGCGTCTAAACGGGATTGATTGCCAGCCATCTAAAAAAGTCCTCAAAATAATTAGCGAAATTAGTTCTCTTTTTGACCATGAGCAGTAAACACGAACTCTAAGAGTCTCTGTCACCACCGCGGCGCCAGCCAACGAGGGCTGTCAGATCGCAGGGTCAAGAAGAGCTATCATCAATAAAGCAAAAATCAAACCAACAGACGAAAAACCGCGCTGCTGCGCATGGCAAGGCCCTATGGCGGGGCTCGACAGCGGCTTCGTATCTCGATGTAATCGTCGCTGGTTAGAATTGCACCAATTTAATGCACCTGGGCATATTTTGCGCATCATTGTAGTGCGTCTAGGCTCTGCTGCCCCGTCTTAGACTGCTTTGGAGTCAGGCATGAGTGTCCAAATCAGCTAGTTCGATCGAAATTAGTCTTGCTAAGCAACTGTTTGTCCTAGAAAAAAGTGCGCAGAGACCGTTATCCGGGCTTCCAGGCCAGATTAGGATTGAGTTTGCAGATTTCACTCGGACGCACCAATACGGCATGGACTTACTCGATCGAGCTAAAAAAGCACCAAAATAGTGCCTAAGGCCAATAATGAGGGACACTCGGCTCGGCTGGAGCAAAAACCGGCGTCAGCAGCCTTATAGCCGTCCTCGCCAGTGCCAGGGCCTGACTGTAACCGCTGATAAGATCGGTGACCGATCAATACTGAGTGTCCACCTGCACGTTTAATACAGCTGGGCAAAGAATCAGCCTCACTTCTCGCTCTCGGTTGCGAACAATACTCTTCCAATCGGCTGGCAGCAGACCCTTTGGTCTATAACTTGCGTTGAAGCTCCGTGTTTAAAAAGCCAGCGGCCCCGCCCCCTGGCCTAGCGCGGTTACAAAATCTAAAACAGCGATTGAGCCTGGCCTTTATCGGGTGATATGAAAAAGCCTCCAGCAAAAAAAATCGATAACAAAAAAAATCAATCAGCGATCTAAAAAATTTCATTTATTTATTTTTTTATTTTTATCTTTATTTTTATTTGCTTTATCACATTAGTTATTCTTACTATGGGATTGTCTGGCGGTGACTGCCGATTAATTTTATCCAGACAGGTTAACCGGTGAAAAAGGATTGGGCGCCAGCCCGCAGTCACTGACATAAAAAGGAGTCCGTATGAACCACGATATCGAAAGCCCTCTGGCAGTTTGCTCAGAAATTGATGCCACTCGACTTACCGATTCTGCGCGTCTGGGCATGGTCACGGACCTGGCATTGCATCAGGATGAGCTGTCGGAAATCTCCATTCCACAGTTGGTCAATAGGGTCTGCGCGGCTGGACGTATTCATCAGACACGCTTCTTCTTCGATTTTAAAAATAGACCCTATGCTTATGTTAGCTGGGCACATTTTAATGAACAGCAACATCGTCAACTATTGGCGCACAACTCTGGCGAGCTGGAACAACCCGAACGGTTTTTTATCCCGCGGGACGCGCCCTATCTGTGGTTTTACGATCTTATTTGCCCCTTTTCGAGCCCCTTGCAGATTTTCAAGACGCTTAAAGAGTCAATGCCCACCTTTGCAATGGCCCACCTGCTGCAACGCTCGGAACTCGACGAGCACAAACGCATCAGGAGGATATGGTAATGACGCATCTTAACCGCGCGTCTACGTTACGGTACGCGCCTGAGTACCATGAGAATTTAGGTAGCGTAATGTGTTTGCTGAACCAGAGCAGCTTCCATAAGGGCTATCGATTGTGGAATTTATCGATCGATATAGTGCCGGCCCTACGACGCGGTCAGCTGAAGCTGTATTTCGACAGTCAACATCAGCCAACCGGCTTTGTGATCTGGGAATGGGTCAACAGCCGCACTATTCAGCATTTAGTGAATGTGGAGACCACCCCTCATTTGGAGTACTGCCCACGTCGAGACTATCTGTTGATAACCGAGTTTATGGCGACGGCGGATAACGCCAAGGCCATGATTGCGGATATTAAGAGCGCATTATTTCCACGCGAGCACATATTCTGCCTCAGTCGCTATGCGGATGGCTCCATCCGCAAAGTGCACCAATGGCAAGGCGACCAGTTGCGGGCCGACACTAAGGCCTTAATCTAGCCTATCTAGGGAGGGTGGACTCCTCGCATTACCCCCGCTTAGAGCCTACCCGCCCTGACTCGTGGCAACAGGACCGACTTCGGCCACCGCTACCACGGGGTTCTTGCCGTAGTACTTGGCACATGTTGGGCAGGTGGTGTAGAAAAAGTAGTTCTTGAGCACCTGCTTACCACGGCTGCGCACCAGAGATGTCATGTGCCGAGCCCAGTTCGGGGCGTCGCTGTAGGGGCCCTCAAAGACCTTGGTCAGATAGTCACCACTGAGCTGGAGCATTTTTTGCCCGGGCACATCCCGATTCACGGCAAAATAGTGTTCTGCGGCCCAGGCCGACGGGTCATGTGATAGCACGATAAACTGCTCTGCCTCTTGGGCGTCGGCCTTATCGATCGCGGCTAGGGTCTTCTTGAAAACACTGTGCATATTGAGGGGCACATGACAGAGACTGCGGGTCTTGGCCATAACGAAGCGCTTTGCGCTAAAGTGGAGTTCTTGTTCATCCCAACCCTGACTGTTGAAGCGAGGACAGCAGTGCGTGGGATTGTCGGATACATCGTAGCGGGGCAGTCGATTGGTTTCCATAATCACCCTCCATACCGGTTAGTGACGGAAGCTGGCCTGTGACTCTGGGTGTGAATCAACTCCCTGCCTGTGCGTTGGCGCGAGGGTCAAACAGACCAATCATGAGTGTGCGCCACTGGAGCAAAATTTCAAGCCCATGTAACGCCATTGTAGTAACTGTATGCGCCAGATCAATCAACAAAAACCCCTATCCATTTCGTGCCATCGCGGCGCTATACACCGCTAATTAACACGCCTAATCGATCTCAACAATGCTTTTTCACTCACCTGGCGAAACTTCACGACCATCTATATAACAGGTTAATCAACAAAATATCTTTTGTCCTACAACCTGCGTTCACTTGGTGCGCACTGCAAAAAACGGACTCATTTCAGGGCAATTCTATTTCGGACTGATTTCATTAAAACCACCTAATTCATTGTTTTATATGAACTAATTTTAATTGGCTCGCTTAGTGCTCTATGTAACTTAACTGGACATAACAGGTCATAATAGGTGAGGGGTTAAGATGAAAAACATAAATAGAAATTCCACATCAAACCCAATGCCTTTGTTTCAATTCGTTAAGGAATCGATAAAAGAAAATATTTTGAACGGGACCTATATTGCCCATCAAAAACTGCCCAGCGAACGAGAGATGACAGAGGACTATAGCGTCAGTCGAATCACCATTCGCCAAGCGTTAAGCGAACTGCAGAGAGACGGCCTGATTATCAAAATAAATGGCAAAGGGACGTTTGTAACCAAACCAAAGGCTCAGTTTGATGTGTCAAAGTTGAGTGGTTTTGGTGAAAGCGCTGCCAGCCTTGGGTTAGATTCCTTTTCAAAATTGATATCGATTACCACTGGCAAACGAACCATCGATATTGCTGAAAAACTAAACATGAACAAGACTCAAGCGATCACTAAAATTGAACGTTTGCGATTTCTAAACAGAGAAGCAATAGCCTTCGACACAACCTACGCTGCAGCTGATATTGGCGAACGCATCAGCCCAATAGAGCTTAAAAAACGTGATATTTTTGACATACTTGAAAATGATTTCGGGATACCGGTGTGCTCTGCAGAAGTCAATGTCGAAGCAATTACTTGTGATGAAACCCTGGCTCATTATTTAGATATTGAAAAACATAGCGCAGTGTTGCACATCGAACGAACCATTCTCAGCAAAGAAAAGTCACCAATTCTGTATGAAAATCTATTTTATCGAGGTGATAGCTTTAAGTTCGGCTTAAGCATCGATCGATCCCACTTATAATCATTGGGCAGCCATGAGGAGTAATCGTGACGACTATTATCAAAGATCCTGAAACGATAAGGGCCCGCAATAGAAAAACACTAGGCGCCATAAAGACAGAAGATCTGGAGGTTATATTTCCTTCTAATGGTTTAGATGTCATGGCACTTAAAAAGACCGACCTAAGCATTAGCTCGGGTGAGTTCGTCTGCATACTGGGGCCATCGGGTTGCGGTAAATCGACATTACTCAACGTCATTGCGGGTTTTGTAGACGCTACGTCCGGCTCTGCCTTCCTCGATGGCAATAAGATTGAAAGTCCCGGCTCAGAACGGAGCATGGTATTTCAGCAACACTCACTGCTGCCATGGAAGACTGTTAGAGAGAATATTGCCTTAGGCCCGGAACTCATTAAGGACAATGAAGCGACCAAAACTACGGATCATTTTCTTGACATGGTTGGCTTAAAAAAATTCGAAAATCATTACCCAGAACAACTCAGTGGCGGAATGCAACAGCGTGTTGGTATTGCTCGTGCAATGGCAACCTATCCAAAAGTTTTACTCATGGATGAGCCGTTTGGCGCCCTGGACTATCAAACACGACTGGTAATGCAGGAGCATCTTCTTCAGTTATGGGCTGAGTTTAATTCAACCGTGCTGTTCGTAACTCACGACACCGATGAAGCCATTTTTCTTTCGGATCGAATTTTAGTGATGAGTGCGTCGCCTGGCAGAGTTGTTTTGGATATCGAAAACCCACTGCCCAGACCCCGAACGCAATTGATCTTTACAGATCCGGCCTTTATCGAGCTTAAAAGGCGCTGTATGGAAATAATCATCAAAGAAAGCATGCAGTTAAGGTAAAAAATGACCATAGGCATCATGATTTATTTCATTACGTTTTTTGCGGCGCTGGTACAGACCACCACCGGACTGGGCTTCGGCATGATCGTCGCCCCGTTCCTATTGGTTTTCTATCCGCCTATTGATGCCATTCAAATAACAGGTGCATTAACGCTGCTCATTGCTGCCGTTATGACACCGTTTGGATTTAAAAACATCGTAAAAGAAGAACTTAAAAATTTAAAAACCAAAAGAATTTCTGTAATTTAACTTTTAAAACCCTTTAAATTATATTGGCTGTTCAAACAAAAATT
>ENA-OQVM01003913-OQVM01003913.1-marine-metagenome-genome-assembly--contig:-NODE-3913-length-15650-cov-3.306813_pt1 | contig 15650 bp, 15 predicted proteins | sample MGYA00237776_ERZ505498 | MGnify/ENA primary metagenome ERZ505498 (study PRJEB26159, sample SAMN06265151) | marine metagenome | isolation source: Helgoland LTER site | place: Germany:Helgoland, sampling... | reverse complement strand
AGGTATAACTAGATTTCAGCCCAACTGCGACCTGTATCTTGCCGGCGTTTTAATTTTAATTGTTTTAGTCTACGCACCTTTTAGGATTTGTTTTGACGAGGGGTTCAGCTTCTTTTTTAGTGAAAAAAGCGTACTGATCATCTTGGCTCTATCTGTTTTTCGGATAGCAATTAGTGTTTATAAAGATGGAATCAAAAGAGTTTACAGGACAAAGGTTTTAGAACAATTAAAGGATATAGGTTTAGTCGCCACATTAATTGGCGCAGCGTATACCGCAACATTTTACACAGCACTGTCCAGACTCAATGATCCCACTTATCTTGGGCCCGCAGTTCATACTGGAATTTCATTGATTTATTATGGTCTGCTGATCTATAGCCTCGCTGTCACTCTACTCTTAAATAGGGGTGAGAAAACAATTGCTCGGATAGGTCGCCAAAATTGGCATATTGCTGAAGCCTATGCCTTTGTGTTATTCGTGACATTCGCGCCGAAATCATTCTTTGATATTATGGCTAGCTTTTAATGGTTCGCAGATAAACAGCTCTATTGATTCTTGGTCGCGATTATCTTTAATCCATTATTAGGCCTCCCATCAATAATGTCTATGGCCACTTTGTAGACCTTCACTGAATAATTAATTCAATAATAAAAGACCTGAAAAGTGGGCACTAGCATTTCCAAAAATATCGTCTAACCGACTTTTTCAATGAGTGCCTGCGCAATACCTGTAAAAGCCGTTAGTTTTTAATGAATTAGCGATACTGTTCTGTAGATTGAGTTTTGCTTAAAAAGCACCATATATATTTTATAGACTATTAGCTACTGTGATTTAAACAACTGGCATTGTAGTATCTACATTGAAGACAGCAATTATCTCTATTGATGTTATCGAACCTTAAATTCACCATGCGGCTCCAAAATATGATAATAGTTCAAAACACATTTCACTTGTTAAGCAAATCGAAGTCAGAAGTTATTGATTTGATGAAGAACATGGTTCTGCTGTCCAGAAAAGAACAAGGCTGCATCAGTTACGAGTATTTCGAAGGTATCACCGATTCCAATCAGATCATTTTGTTACAGGAATGGGAGAACGCCGCTAGTCTACAAGGCCACTATCAGACTGAGCACATGGATTATTTTATGAGCAAACTGATTCACCATCTCGAGAAGCCAATCATTACCCGCAGTTATTTGACCCAAGAAGAGAATGCTGATGTCGCCGCCAAAAAGAGCAGCGAAAAGTCCAAACCTCAACAAACCTTTCACTAAGCAGCGACTCTTTTTTACGGCGCCGGGAAAGTTCTGCGGTGTCACAGCTGCTAATTTTTGAATTATTGCGCTAAGAATTATAAAGCGACCTACCATAATATCAAAACCTAACAGTACCACTCTATCTTAAAACCACTGCTCCATGTTTGTATTTAATAAATCTTCACTTTAACCTCATCTGTCGCTGATATGTTTTATGGTACTGTACACTTTTTATTTTACGACTAAATAAATTCTACTTTTTTAAGGTATATACGTTTTATGTGTTTTTTTATTCCTTTAGGAATGTGACTATATTTGTCATTACCATCAATATGTTAGGGGCGTTTGAAACGCGAGCCAATCAACCTGAAACTATTGCTAAAACTGGTGTAAATGTCACTCAGCAATCGCCAGAAAGAGACAACTTACACTATGACAATGTACATCAAGATGGCCATGGTGATGATGAGAAACACCATGAACATGATGAAGGGGTGGAATCTATTCTGGTGTTATCTACGCGTTTGGGGAGATCGGTAAACGATGAGCCTATTCGTGTTGAAGTTATCGTGCGTGAAGAGCTTGAAGAAAAAGCCATAATGCGTCCGGGTAATATTTCTATGCTGGTAGCCGAAACGGGTGGGGTGCGTGTGCAAACTACGTCGCCGGCTCTGGGCAGTGCAAACATTCGTTTGCAGGGATTATATGGTCGCTACACTCAGTTGCTTAACGACGGTTTGCCACTTTATGGCGGTCAGGCTTCTTCGATTGGACTGTTACAAATACCTCCAACTGACCTCGCTAGCGTAGAAATCATTAAAGGGTCGGCTTCTTCTCTTTATGGTGGCTCTGCAATGGGAGGTGTGATCAATCTTATTTCTCGCAAGCCCAGCCATAAATCAGAAGCTGAAGTATTGATGAATGTGACTTCGCGAGATGGGCAAGACTTTACAACCTACCTTGCAGGGCCATTAGATGATTCTTTTGGGGCGTCTTTAACGGCTGGAAGCCATCACCAGAGTGTCCAAGATCTAGATGATGACGGCTGGATAGATATGGCTGGGTATGAACGTTATACCGCTAGGCCTCGTTTGTTTTGGCAGGGAGAAAACGGCACTAACGTCTATGTAACTCTTGGTTTTATGACCGAAAATCGAGACGGTGGCACCAGAGCAGGCCAAACCACACCCGACGGTAACCCTTTTTTCCATACTCAAGACAGTGAACGTTATGATGGTGGTTTTATTGCTAATGGCCCATTAGGGGCGACGTTGGATTGGAACTTTCGTGGCTCTGCTATGACACAAACCCATAACAAACAATTTGGTGAGGTATTAGAAGAAGACCGTCATGAAAGTTATCTGCTTGAAAGCTCTGTTTCAGGCTACACGACAAGTACTCAATGGGTCGTTGGTTTGGCCGTGCAGTCAGATCGCTTTCAATCAGTCGATTTTCCCAGTTTCGATTATCGTTATGACGTACCTGGTGTGTTTGCTCAAGCCGATTATGAACTGACAGAGCAGTTTTCAACTTCAGTGAGTGCTCGAGTAGATAATCACAGCGAATATGGTACGCAGTTTAGTCCACGTGTCTCCATGCTTTATCGGCCTGATGACCTGGCCATTAGAGCGTCTTATGGCCGTGGTTATTTTGCGCCTACGCCCTTTGTAGAAGAAATTGAGGCCGCTGGCCTTGCACGTCTTTCACCCTTGAGTGATATACGCCAAGAAACGGCAGTGACGTCCTCATTAGATATCAGTTATCAATTTAACCAACTGGAAACTGGGGTCACGCTGTTTAGTTCAATAGTTGAAAACGTCACTGAGCTGGAAACATTTCCCTCTCAAAGTGGTGGGCCACTGAACCGTGTTCGTTTAATTAATGCTAACGGCGAGTCACGTATTTATGGCTCAGAGTTAATGCTACGTTATAAATGGCAGGACATTAAACTGACCGGTAGCTATCTATTTTTAGATGCCACCGAATTTGATGTAACAAACAACACTCGCCAACGCATTGAGCTAACACCTCGACACTCGGCTGGTTTTGTTGCTATGTGGGAGAGACATGGCGAATTCCGTGTGGGTTTTGAAGCGTATTACACGGGCAATCAGCGTTTAGATGGCAATCCTTATCGTAATATCAGTAAGCCTTATTGGCATTTAGGATTACTTGGCGAAAAAACGTTTGGCCAATTCAGTTGGTTCATTAATGCCGAAAACCTCCTTAATATTCGGCAAACTTCAGAGGATCCTCTGGTTTTACCTAGCCGATCGCCCGATGGTCAATGGACAACCGCTATCTGGTCTCGTAACGACGGTTTTGTTGTCGATGCTGGGGTAAGAATTCGATTTAATGGTTGATTTATTCTGCGTGTTTGCTGGTTGGGCAGTGAGGTAACATAAGTGTATAAAACTTTTAATGAAAACTGATTTTTGGGTACATAGGGCCAATCTAAACCCAAATTAAGAGGCTGGGGGGCAGGTTCGTTAAATTAAGCGTCTACACAAGAATACCTGGCGTTTAGCGCAATTCCATTTTTCTTATCTTGGCTGTCTTATTTATTCAGCTTGCTTATGTATGGCTTCGACTAATTCTGCTGGTATTGCCATAGAAGTGGCGAGGCGACTTAAGTAGTCTTGTGAGGCGACGCGTTGTTCATCAATGGCTAATAGTGATGCTGCATACACTTCTATTGCGGTTTGTGGATCAGGTACTGCATTTATCAGCTCTTGTAATGATAAGGGGTGACTTAGTTCGTCAAACAACTTAGCTTTGTCTTCAGTGGTTAAGTCATAATTATCAACTTGTTGATATATTTGCTGGCGTTCATTTTCGTCAATATGCCCGTCCGCGTTTGCGGCTGTGATCATTCCTCGGAGTAACAGCATTTGACCTGTGTCGTGACTTTCATCTTGCACTACCTGGTCAAATTGTTGTTGTGACAGTGTTGCCGGTGAATACGTCAGTGCTTGTTTAGGTGCAGAGGGCGTATAGCGAGATTGAAGTGATGTTGTGGTAGATGGTGACAGTGCCGTTGTCTCCTGAGGCAGATTGGGAGGCCCTTTTTTTTGTTGCGCATTCCTTTGTGCATAGACACCTAGTTGATAGGCTCTGTGTAAATTTGCTTTTTGTAGAGAGGTGTTTTGGCCATAAGCATGTTGTGAATATACTTGATATGCTTTCCAAGCCATTCCCCCCACTGTAGCCAACGCGCCTGTTTGCAAGAGGCTTTGGTTTCTTGTATTGGGTCTGACAATTGCATCTGTAACGGCAGGCTTTAATGCCCTTTTCGTGGCGCCTCTGGACGTTTGTGATAGTAAGCCAGAGCGACTTAAACGACTGATAATACTATTCAGATTTTTCATTGACTGACTCCATACACTGACTCCATACACTGACTCCATACTCGGTGTGTTATTTACTAAATACTTTACCGCCGATGATTTTAAATGCTGGCGTACCTCTTATTAAGGTATCTCTGGCAAAAACGGCATTACAATTTGGGCAAGTGCAGGGCAACACAGTAAAGTCTTTAGTAATACGTTCTTTGAAGCATTTAATCAGTGTGCCTTTACCGCCTTTGCGGTATTTAAATAATTGAGTTTTGCACTGGTTGCAGTAAATGTTTACAGAGGACTCAGGGGCTTTTTTATTGGGTTTGGCCATTTGATTTCCAGCCAAACAGATAATTTTGAAGCATGGAATATATCACAGTGTTGAATACAAATTACCCTGAAAATACTATAAACCACAAAGGCAAATTGCCAAGGTATTAAGCGTAACACTTAACAGACCCGGGTTAAGGTGTGGGGTAAGCCGAGATCTTAGGTTTATATCAGCCTGAATGGTTATCATATAAATAGAGAACTAAAAATAAACACCAGCATATACAGGTAATGTGAGATGCCAATGTGTTGCTGTTTCAAATATAACTGAGACATGACTTGGTAATAGTAAGATAATCATTTCCCATAAAAAAAGGTGTTGGTGCTAGACATGAATCGGGTGTTTTTAAGGAGATAGGGGTATCCTTAGTCCAATTAGTTGTTAAAAGCTTTTTAGATCACTGAAGTTGAACTCTGTATTACAGGCATCTCAGACCCAATTTTATTATGATGGATGGCCATACTATTGCCTGTCTTATTGCCGCTTTTATATGAGATATCATGAACAAACTTTTCATCATAGGTTTACCAAGAACGGGCACTACCAGTATCAGTGTTGCTCTGCTTGAGCACTTTAAAGTCTCCCATACGGGTTATACAAAACGTGCTTTTGAGTTGGCTGATGTGATTTCTGACTGTCCATGTTTTAGCGATTACCAAGAGCTGGATGCGTTATTTCCTGAGTCTAAATTTGTCTATTTACAGCGCAGCCTTCAGCAGTGGTTACCATCAATACAGATGTTGCTGAATAAAATGATACCCAGTTTAAATAGCGAGTCTTACGTTAATCCCATCTTAAGGCGAAGTTTTAGCCAGACCTTTGATTTGAATAATGTTGATAGCCCTTTAGAAGACACGCATCTCACCACTTGTTACCAGCGCCACGAACAGGGGGTAATAGATTTTTTTTATGGGCGAAATAACATACTAAATATTAATATTAATCAAGCAGGTAGTTTGTCTCAGTTATTGACCTTTCTTAACGTAAAGCATTCAGGTGAAGAGCAGTTCCCCCATTTGAACATGGGGAAGTTGGTCGATAACTGGAAAGATATAAAACATATACACAAAATTAATCCCAATACAGCGGGTAAGGAAGGTCGCAAGTTTTTTGATTATTGCCGCTAACTTATTCATGACCAAAAGTTAACTCATCTACTTAAACATCTCCCCAGAATACATGCAGTCATAGTCCGTATATGTTGATGACATGGAAAAATCAGTTATAAATGATATATAAATTCTCACTGTGCCTGCTCACAAATATATTAAATTTGGCAGCATCTTGCTAAAGTCTTGTGTGATTTCAAATGCCAAACATGGACATTAGCGCTAGAAGTTTAAGTTAATGCGCTCATCATCAAATAGGTTGGCATCTGGATCGAGTATCTGAATGTAGCGGTCAAAGTATAGAAATTGTTTTAATAATAAGGTGAAAGAACGGGGGAAACGAATACCGTGGTTTCTTGCTACTTCGGCTAATGTGTTGATAACGTCATTCACTGCGGGGCTAACATTTAAGCCATCGTTAGCCATTAAGTCTTCATTATCTAAGGTGTTCATTGATAGAAATACGTATTCTATATCACGTGATAATTGTTGCTTATCTATGTTTTTACGGGTCATTCCCACTGCTAACATAGCATCCGCAACGAGTGCATAGTCTTGCTCATTTAAGCCTTTGAACAAACTGAACACGGCTTGCCAGGTTTCAGGACTTACCCGGCCTACCATACCAAAGTCAATAAACCCAACTCGCCCATCTTCAAACAGCATCATGTTGCCACTGTGAAGATCAGCATGAAACACTTCACAGTTTATCAAGCTAGCAAACCAGACATTTAAAGCTTCAAATAAGGCTTTGGTTGGATCACCTTGAGATTTTTCGCTCGCGCTTTTATCAGTTAATGCACATCCGTAAAAACGTTCCATGGTTAATACATGCAGACCTGATGCTCTGTCATAGACCTTGGGTGCCACCACTGTGTTGATGCTCAAAGATTCGAGAAAGTTTCTAAAGACTTTAATATGCTCAGCTTCTTTAATAAAATCACACTCGTCTATCATTGCTTGATACATCTCGGACACAATACCCGCTAATGCATCTCTGTCCGTGTTAGGCAACATAAATTCTAATACTCGCACCAATACATACACTGTATTTAAATCAGCAGTAATAATCGCCTGCACACCCGGTTTTTGAACTTTTACCACCACGCTCTCTCCTGTCACCAATATCGCTGCATGGACTTGTGCGATAGATGCTGAGGCTAAAGGTTGTTGGTCTATATGGCTAAAAACACGGTTTATGGGTTGCTTTAAATCTTCAGAAATAATCTTTTTGATGGTACGAAAGGGTATAGGCGTTGTCTGATCAAGCAGTTGTTCAAATTCCTCTACATATTCCTTTGGGAAGATGGAGGGTGAGCTGGCGATGAATTGACCAAACTTAATATACGTTGCTCCGAGCGCCTCAAAGAGCTCTCTTACTTCATGCGCAGGGGGAAGTTTACGTTTTATTCCCCAACGGATTGCATAAGGCGTCATCTTGGCCATCGTTAGGGTAAGTCGCAGACTGCTTCTTACCCCCATTTCTGTGAGGCTAATGTTGCGTTTAACAATAGAATGAATATCAGGAAGGAATGCCATTTTTATGTCACCTAGTAGAAAAATTACCTGTTTATCATCCTATGAAGAGCATTTCAGGAAATTGAATGGCTATTTAAACAAGGCGATATTATTTAACACGCTTATAAAAACATAACAAATTAGAGTGCTCAACCTAAAAAAATCACTAAAAAGCCCTACGCGTCGAGATAAATAAGTAGACGTTTGAAGTATAAGTCGCCCCAGATGAAAGTCCTCTTGTTCGTAACGCAAACACACAGCCAACATCCCGAGTTATGGGCTATGGGGCCTAATGTGCTGCATTAAGCTTTGGAAAGTGAACCATAGACTGAGTTATGAACAGTTAGATGCCTTTGTGATGAAGGAAAAGTCAGTACGCCCATTAATGACAGAAAACGTAGCACCTCCTTTTACTTCAGTAAAATTAACTGAGTCTAAAATTAATACATATTTGTGATTATAATTGCGATTCGTCAGTTACAAAAAATGTATCAGCAAGATATTTTTGGCTATAACAGCGTACATCCATATGTAGCCATGTTGGGGCTATACTGGCCGGCTCTAAGGCTTTTCTATTGTTTCCATGCCACCCGATTTGAAACCCTGCTTTATCCACCAGTAAATCCCTGGCCCTGTCACATCGTTCAGCATCATCGCGTTTGAATTCACCTGGCTGCGCTGGGAAATCAATATCAATCGCCTTACCCATATGGTTTGTTGAGCGTCGGCCTTTCATTTCATTATGTATCCAGCAACGATAGCCACTTGTTAGCATTGGCAGGGGGAAATCATGGTTTTTCAGGTGGAAACACACAGCTCTAAATGCGTAGAGTATGGCTTTGTGTACCCCCGGATATTCACGGCGATGATAGGCTTCAATTTTGGGTTTGTCGGCTCTATATTTATTTTTAAATCGGCCCTGTCCAAACCCATCGCATTGTCCGCAGGGACATCGAATAGAGGCGAAATCTATAGGATTGTTTATTTCAAATTCATGCAATGCATCGAAGCTGTTTGCATCAAAAATACCTGAAGGTGAGGTTATTTTCATGACCTCTCGTTGAAATGCCATTACTTGAAGTTCACTGCCAGGTCCAAAATCACCATCCCAGACTGTGCCGCGAAATCCATTTAACTTAAGTTGGAGTTCTACAACGTCTGTCCCCTTATCTCCTCGTTGAATATTTTTATCACGTCGTTGAAGACTCTTATCACCAAATACCATGATGGTTCCTTATCTTTGATTTTTTTAAACATGAATTGACACTAAATTAAATCATCATTCCTTATGCTGATGGTAAATATAGCAGATGACTTCGAAAGTACTCAGTTGTGAGGCATGCTTTGAATAGGATAAAATAACTTCAACATGAGGTTTGCCTTGTTAAGCAAACCTCACTGCTTGTATTTTGAGAATGAAGCTCATCCATGACCTACGCAACAGTCACTAATTTGGGGTTTTGGGGGATTTAACTGGCTGCTGAACAAGGCTGCTGTTCATCAATGGACTGTTTATCCAGTTAAAAAATGGTTGTGTTTAGTCTAGTTTGATAATCATCACCTTGTTTTTTTTGGCGACTTGTGACCCAGTGCTTTGTTTCTGGCTTGTTGCTTATGTTTACCTTTACTGCTTCTTTTGGCTGGATGGTTTTGTTTTGTTAAATCAGGCTCATAACCTGGAAGCCATTGTTGTAACAATACGCTGTCGAGTACTTTCTCAATGGCCTCTAGTAACCATTCTTCATTTGGACTCATCAGCGAAATGGCTAATCCGGTATTTCCGGCTCGACCTGTTCTGCCAATACGGTGAATATAATCTTCGGCAACATAGGGTAATTCGTAATTGATCACGTATTTCAAATCTATGATGTCAATCCCTCTTGCTGCTAAATCTGTTGCCACTAACGCTCTGGTTTTACCTTGTTTAAATTCTGCCAGTACTCTTTCTCTGGCGCCTTGTGATTTATCACCATGGAGAGATTGGGTTTGGATACCGTCTTTACACATTTCTTTGGCTAGATCATCAGCCATTTTTTTGGTGCGCGTAAAAATTAAGACTTGTTGCCAGTTTTTTGAACCTATCAGAAAAGACGTCAGTTCCCGTTTGCGATCACTATCAACCGTGTATACCCGTTGTTCCACCTGAACCGCGGCTGCATTGCGTTCATTGACTTCTATCAGTGTAGGGGCATTAAGTAAGGTTCTACTCAATTTAAAAATAGCATCATCAAATGTTGCAGAAAACAGCAAGGTCTGTCGCTTGTTTGGTACTCGATTTAAAATTTGATCAATTTCATCTTTAAATCCCATGTCTAACATACGATCGGCTTCATCAAAAACAAAGGTCTGAAGCTGACTTAAATCGACGTTTTTTTTAGCTATATGATCTAACAATCGCCCAGGAGTGGCGATCAGAATATCTACACCTTTGTGAATTGCGGATATTTGTGTGTTAATGCTAACACCGCCATAGGCAACAGCAACGTTCAGTTGTGTATTTTTGGCGTAACCTAGAATGCTTTTATACACCTGCTGCGCCAACTCTCGTGTGGGCGTTAATATTAATGCACGTATAGGCCTCAGAGCACCAGTCTGTTTTATTAGCTGCTGCAGAATGGGCAAGGCAAACGCTGCTGTTTTTCCCGTACCTGTTTGGGCGCCTGCCATAATATCTTTACCCGCAAGAATGGCGGGGATCGCTTGTTGTTGTATCGGTGTTGGACTCTCGTATCCCAATGCTCTAACGGCATCTGTTAGGGATTTATGTAACGCTAACGCAGAAAAACTCATATATGACTATCGCTTTTGATTACTTGTTATCTTTATATCATTGTTGCGCTGACACATCAGAATAAAATGCCGCCTGGTGCTTGAACAATTGGCTCAGATAAGTTCGAAAGATGTGTTTTAAACACATTAATGGGAATCAAATCAACTATAGGTCTGGTCACAAAAAAATAGGGTAAACATGTACTCTGGCCTGGCACAAAGAATAATCTTTTGTAGCACATAGCACATAGCACATAGCACATAGCACGATGTCATCACAACTGATGGTATGTTCTGTATCGAATTATAATTGAGATGTAACAGGCAAAATCACAAAACACTGGGACCCGCTGATGTGATCCGTGTTATCTGTTTGTGCAATTAAAAGGGCTGTCGATTAATAGCACAAACAATTTATTGCTGCTGCGGACTATCTATATTTGTAACAAAATTACAAAAGCGGTATTATTTGCATTAAAATTAAATCAGGGAAGTTGTTCTTAACAGTTATATTGCCTTAGGTAAACCCATCATTAGATATACCCTTTAACGCATGACTCGCGATTGACTACTTTTTAAACAAAATCATACATCTTTTTCTGTCTGGAACAGAATTCTTAAATTAGGTTATTCACATGCTCGAACACATGAAAAGAGACTGGCTCTCTAATATTCGTGGTGATGTGCTTGCTGGTATTGTTGTGGCATTAGCCCTGATACCTGAAGCCATTGCCTTTTCCATTATTGCAGGTGTTGACCCAAAAGTGGGTTTGTACTCTTCATTTTGTATAGCGGTGATTATTGCCTTTGTGGGTGGTAGGCCGGGAATGATTTCTGCAGCAACCGGTGCCATGGCTCTATTAATGGTTACGCTGGTCAAAGATCACGGTTTAGAGTATTTGCTAGCGGCCACTTTACTGACGGGGGTGCTGCAAATTTGCGCGGGGTATCTTAAACTGGGTGGTTTGATGCGGTTTGTTTCGCGCTCTGTGGTAACGGGGTTCGTTAATGCTCTGGCCATTTTGATTTTTATGGCACAATTACCTGAACTAACCGATGTTACCTGGCATGTTTATGTGATGACGGCTGCAGGACTTGGCATTATTTATCTTTTTCCTTATATTCCCGCTATTGGAAAAATGATCCCCTCACCACTGCTGTGTATTGTAGCGTTGACCATTGTTGCGATTTCTCTAGACCTAAACATCAGGACGGTAGGTGATATGGGAGAGCTGCCCGATACCCTACCGATATTTTTATGGCCTGATGTGCCACTGAATATGGAAACGTTGTTGATTATTTTACCTTATTCGGCAGGACTGGCTGTGGTCGGCTTACTTGAATCTATGATGACAGCAACCATAGTTGATGAATTGACAGATACTACTAGTGACGGTAATAAAGAGTGTAAAGGCCAGGGAATTGCTAATATTGGTGCTGGGCTATTTGGTGGTATGGCAGGTTGTGCCATGATTGGGCAATCAATTATTAACGTGAAGTCTGGCGGAAGAGGCAGGTTGTCTACATTTGTTGCTGGTCTTGTGCTGATCATTATGGTTGTATTTCTCGATGATTGGGTACGTCAAATACCGATGGCAGCATTAGTTGCTGTCATGATAATGGTTTCAATCGGTACATTCTCTTGGTCTTCTCTTACTGACTTACGCACTCACCCTTTGTCATCAAGTATCGTCATGGTAAGCACTGTTGCGGTTGTTGTAGCCACGCATAATTTAGCCTTTGGTGTGCTAATTGGTGTGCTATTAGCTACCTTGTTCTTCTCAAATAAAATTGGCCGACTTATGATGGTGAAGTCTGACTTTAATGAGCTTGAAAATAAGCGCACCTACGAAGTTATCGGTCAGGTGTTTTTTGCTTCAGCGGAGCAATTTACCAACGCATTTGATTTTAAAGAAGCGGTAGAAATTGTTGTGATTGATCTCACCCATGCCCACTTTTGGGATATTACCGCCGTATCTTCACTAGACAAGGTTGTGATTAAATTCCGACGTGAAGGTGCGACTGTTACAATCGTTGGTATGAACGAGGCAACAGAAACAGTGGTAGATAAATTTGGGGCGCACAATGACCCTAAAGAAGTTGAAAAACTGTTTGACGGACATTAAGGAGATAATAATGACAAAAATAATTACCTGTGTAGACGGCTCTGCAATTACTTCAGCTGTAACAGAGGCAGCGGTTTGGGCATCAAAAAAGTTAAATAAATCGATTCTTTTTTTACATACATTAGAGAAAGAACAGCAGCATGGCGCAGATGATTACACGGGGGCCATTGGCCTTGGTGCGCGAACAGTGCTACTAGATGAAATGACAAAACTAGATGAGCAACGCAGCAAAGTCGCACTGCAGTTAGGCAAAGAATTACTCGGGTATGTTTCTCGACAAGCTATAACCGCAGGGGTTGCAGAGGTTAAGTCACTGCAAAGGCATGGTGACTTGGTTGACTCAATAGACGATATTGAAGGTCAAACCCGCCTGATTGTAATTGGTCGCAGTGGCAAGGGGCATGATGGAAACTTTAATGCACTGGGCTCTAATATAGAGACTCTGTTACGAAAGGCCTCACACCCCGTCATGGTTATTCCTGATACATTCATAACACCCGTGTCGTTTATGATTGCCTATGATGGAAGAGAAACCGCCGAAATAGCCCTGCAACGTGTTATCGACGGTGGATTATTACATGGTCTTCACTGCCACCTAGTTTCTGTAAAAAATAATGAGTTGAATCAGAAAGATAAGTTTTTATTAGCCCAACAGAAACTGGAAGAAAAGGGCTTCAATGTCACCGTATCTTTCATCGAAGGCAACATTCATGAGTCTCTAATGGAATATAAAGAAGCCCATGATATAGGACTCATTGTTATGGGCGCTTTTGGACACTCCAAACTGAGACAATTCTTTTTAGGCAGTAACACGTTAAAAATGCTTGAACGCTGCAAAGTACCCATGGTTGTTTTGCGGTAAGGGTTTTTGAAAATAGCTACGCTGTCTGTAGATTAGTTAGAATCAGAACAACCCTAAGTCTACCAAGGTTGTTCTGCTTATGATTAGTTCGCTACTATTGAAGTGCGATAACGGCCATTTTCATGGTACTTTCAAATGATCCCGCACCGGCAATAAATAAGCCATTATGACAAAACATTGCGTCATCAATTCCTGTCTCATCTTGCAGCGCTATATCAGATAAGCCCGCCCATTTTTTAGGCAGGGGTTTTCTGTCTTCGAATGAACCCGGTTCAACAGGTACCGTTTGAATTCTCCATTGTCCAGTCCCAGAGGGGTAAATCATAAACAAAGCTTCCTCAGACAAAGCGTGAACCGTTTTTTTCCACGGCGTATATTTTTCCAATACAATTACTCTTGGATCTTGTGCCTTGTCAATTGCATTCGCCACAATTGTTTTTGCACTCATGCCTCCATTAGCAGTTGCGATAAATCGTGTTAAAACCCGAGATGCAAAATCAACCGCTTCATCAAAACAACTATCAAAGTGGCTATCTTCTTGCCAAGTTGGGTTAAACATTGAAATAGTTTGGCTAAGGCTAATACCTTCAGGCACACCTTTGACATGACCACAATCGATGGCATCGATTGTGGATACTAGGTCCGCATCAACTGCATTGGCAACGTCTTGGTTACCCTGACATATATATAAGCCGTATTTTTGCCACATTAAACCAAATGAGGAGTAGGGAATACCATTCGCTCGTTCTCCTGCACCACCGCGTTGATGATGGTCAAAGCGGTCTGTTTCTGGGTCGTATTCTCCACCCACGTCAATCACAATGTCGGCTTTGGCGATAATATCTAAATCACGTGTACGAATGAGTGTAAAAGAAGAAAAAATACTCTTCAGTGCAGCTACACTGAAAACATCATCAGCATGAAAATTACCGTTGTGCGTTACTATAGTTTTATGATTCATTATTTTGTGTCATTTTAGAAAGGGATGGGAAGGCGTCGTCAGATAACGGTTAAAAATAAAAAATACTTAACAAGTAAAAATTTCGTCAAGGATTCTATACGAAAACAGCCAATAAAATAGGATTAAGTTTGTTTACCCATGTATGTGGGTTGTAATGATATTTTTCTGTGTAAGATGGCTACGATAATTTTACCCAGTGTAAGCGTGTACAAAACAATGTAACGTTCATCAACTATCTGGGGGTATGGCATGTTTATGTCTCTTCAAACATTTGTGTATTAAAGGAGAAATAATGATTTTTTTAAAGCGTTGTTTAGTCATGATTGCATTTTTTAGTTTAGTTTCATGTTCAAGTTTGGGCGTTAATCTACCAAGTTACGACGAATTATTAAGCGCACAAACGGAACAAGACGGCAGAGCTTGTGTACGTCAGCATAATATTCGAGGCTTTGGCATGCTCGAGGATGATGTCATTAGCATTAATGCCCGCGGGAAGAACCGTTATTACCTAATCACGACTTGGTTTAAGTGCCACTCCTTACAAACCAGTTTTGCGGCTGGCTTTAAGGGCGACTTCTCAGAATTATGTGGCAATGGCCGTGACAAGATTTTGACCTCTGAAGAGTCTTGTCCTATAAAAAGTATTTTTGAATTTGAATCAAAACAAGAGGCTTTTGCTACGTTTGAAAAGGTGCAAGTTATCCGTCAAGAATTAAGAAAAGAGGCGAAAGAAAAAGTTAAAGGGCAAGAGGTTTCAAAACATTTAGACACCTCTAAATAGAGGGCTTTTTGTTCAGAAATCTACCAAACACCTGTTGTAATTTGTGCTAAAAGTTTAAATAGTTGATTGAACTACAATGGGTGTTCTGGTTAGCTTTTTTACCTAGTTATGACTTTGTTTGCGTAGCAATTTTAAAGCAAGCTATTTTGCAGGTTTTAAGGATGGTTTGATTTTTCGCTGTGCTTGCTTTTAAAACGTTAGTCTTTTATGGCCCACAAAAACATGTGCTGTCACTGATAAATGACTGGGAAGATGTCGACTCGCCACTATCCCCGAACAAACCCGAGTGTTACATGTTACCCGAGGCGAGGTATTTAGGTTTACCTTTGAAAATCTTATTGTATAAAAGTTCTGTTGTGTTGGTTAGGACTGTATTTATGTTTCGTTTCTAACATCGAATCAATATATTTTAATTAAATTGATTATCGCCAAAAGCTTTGGTGAAGTGTCGGAGTCTATTCATCCAGAGGGTAAAATAAGAGCTTCTGCGTTGCTGATAATCGGTGTTTGTCCTGCTTGTATTTTGGAGTTTGAGGCTCTGTTTTGCACATTGTCGCTATGGATATCTCGATTAGCTACCGAAAAACTAAGTTAAGTC
>ENA-OQVM01003911-OQVM01003911.1-marine-metagenome-genome-assembly--contig:-NODE-3911-length-15656-cov-39.846653_pt1 | contig 15656 bp, 14 predicted proteins | sample MGYA00237776_ERZ505498 | MGnify/ENA primary metagenome ERZ505498 (study PRJEB26159, sample SAMN06265151) | marine metagenome | isolation source: Helgoland LTER site | place: Germany:Helgoland, sampling... | reverse complement strand
CACTAATATTTATTTGAAGCAGATTGAAAACATTGAAAAAAAAATTATTAAATTACACGAAGATTTACAATATGATTACAATTCTCAACTCAACGATCTCATAGAACTTTAAAACTATTTTATGGAAATTTTAGGAATAGACATCGGAGGTACTGGCATCAAAGGAGCGGTTGTAGACACCAAAACAGGCGAGCTATCAAGTGAACGCCTTAGGGTTCCAACGCCCAAACCCGCCACCCCAGAAAGTGTTGCTGCAGAGTTAGAAACCTTTTTAAAGACCTTTGATTGGAAAGGTCCTGTTGGGATTTCATTTCCAACAGTGATAAAAAATGGGAAAGCGATGCAGTATGGAAATCTCGACAAATCGTGGCAATACACTCAAATAGACACGCTTTTCAAATCCAAAACTGGACATGATTTCTATATCGTTAATGATGCAGATGCTGCTGCAATGGGAGTAATGGAATTCGGTGTAGGAAAGGACCAAATGGGTTTAGTTATTACCATCACTTTAGGAACTGGTATTGGATCAGGAGTTTTCTTTGATGGGAAATTATTATCTAATTTTGAACTCGGGCGTATGTATGGACGTAAAGGAGATATTATGGAGTCTTTTGCTGCAGATTCTGCCAGAAAACGAGAAGATTGGAGTTTTAAAGCATGGGCAAAACGTGTGAATTTCTTTTTAAACCACGTTGAAAAAACCTTTAATCCCGACCTTATTATCATTGGAGGTGGTGTGAGTAAAAAAATGGATAAATTTGAACAGTATATAGATCTTAATACTCCTTTAAAAGCCGCTGAGTTAAAAAACAATGCAGGGATTATTGGAGCAGCCATTTTTGCCAAAACTTGTATCATAAGTAAAGAATAGAATAATTTTAATTTATTTTTTTATATCTTCACGTTAGCAAAACCCCAAATTGCTTTGCATATGAACAAACCTACAAACTTCACCAGAATGGTGATTCTTCCGGATACCTGCATTGAGCTGAACCGACTACTTATCAATGAGATTTCAATTATACAAGACACGCCCCGTGTTTTATATCAAGTGCCTTTTGAATTGTCAAAGACTCCAAATAGAGTTTGGAAAGAAGCGCTTATGGAAAATTGGTCAAACGTTTCAAAGCTTCGTACTGGTGATTTAAAAACAATTCTATGGGTCTATCACAATCGAGTTTTAATTAAAAATGTCTCGATTGAGCTCTTTCAAGAAGATTTAGAAAAAATACTTTCGAGGGCTATTAAAATGACCAATACTCAAATGGGTAGGAAACAGAAACTAGCTATTTAAGAATATTATAAATCAGTTCGTTATACAAATCTCTAGGCGATAAGTTCGCTCCGACTCCTTTACTTTTAGCATCGTATTTACGAAGCGTTTCAAGAACGCCACTAATGCGTTTCATAGAGTAGTTTTTAGATACGGCCATGTATTCATTTACAAAATATGGATTTATTCCCAAGGCCTTAGCTACTGTCCCTGGATTTCGATCTCTTACGGTGTGTAAGGTCATTACTTTTTTGAAGTATAAATACAATATAGAAATTGTCATGACAAACGGATGTTGTTTGGAGTTTTGAGCAAAATAATTAACAATTTGATACGCTTTTTTATGATCCAAATGACCAATCGCTTTTTGGAGCTCAAAATTATTAAAGTCTTTAGAAATTCCAATATTTTCTTCGATTATATCTGGTGTAATTTCTCTTTGAGAACCCACAACAATTTCTAATTTATTAAGTTCATTGGCGATTTTACTCAAATCATTCCCCAAAAATTCCGAAAGCATTAAAGCTGCTTTTGGCGTAATCGTAATTTTTTTTGCACTTAGATAATTCTGAATCCAACTCGGAATTTTATCTTCGTAAATCTTTTTACTTTCAAAAACCACGGCCGATTTAGAAAGTGTTTTATAAAGGGCTTTTCGTTTATCTAGGGATTTGTATTTATAGTTAAAAACCAAAACCGTGGAAGGTTGTGGGTTTTTAGCATAATCTATAAGCTGTTCAATAGTTTTAATAAGATTTTGAGCCTCTTTTATAATGATCACTTGGCGTTCGGCCATCATAGGATACCGCTTGGCATTCGATACAATGTCCTGAATTGATACCTCTTTACCATAAAGCACCATTTGGTTAAATCCTTTCTCTTCTTCTGCCAAGACATGCGATTCGATAAAATCAGAAATCCTATCGATATAATAAGCTTCCTCACCCATTAAAAAATAAATGGGTGCAATATTACCTCCTTTGATGTCAGTTATTAGCTGGTTATTAGCGTTCATTCAAAAAAAATTACCAAATTTGTAATGTGCAAAATTTAAATTTTCCAACATATTCGTTCAGGCTCAAAAATAGCAAAAATAATACTCATATTTTTGATGTTATTCGTAAAAAATTTGTGGTTCTTCAACCCGAAGAATGGGTACGTCAACATTGTGTACAGTATTTAATACAAGAAAAAAACTACCCTATTTCATTAATTAATGTTGAAAAAGTTGTTGTAATCAATGGCCTTAAGAAACGTTATGATATTGTTGTATTTAACCCCGACGGGAGCATAGCATTAGTTGTTGAGTGTAAAGCCCCTAAGGTTAAAATCACACAAGCTGCATTTGACCAAATAGCACGGTATAATTTAGCACTAAAAGCGCCCTATTTAATGGTTACCAACGGATTAAATCATTATTTTTGTACTATGAATCATCATTTGGAAAATTTTGAATTTTTAGAAACCATTCCAAACTATAATACCAAACAAATTTGAAACTCGCAATTGTCATACTGAATTGGAATGGACAACAGCTATTAGAAAGATTCCTTCCCTCGGTTGTTAATTATGCTGATGGGCATGATATCTATGTGATTGACAACGCTTCAATAGATTCATCTGTATCATTTCTTGAAGCGCATTACCCTACAGTTAAATGCATCAAACTGATCGATAATTTTGGATATGCTGGCGGCTACAACGCTGGATTAAAATTAATAGAGGCCGATGTTTTTTGTTTATTAAACTCTGATATAGAAGTCACTGAAAACTGGTTAAAACCCATTATAAACACTTTTAAATCCAACCCTGATACAGCAATCATTCAACCTAAAATATTGGATTATCATCACAAAAATATGTTCGAATATGCTGGTGCGGGTGGTGGATATATTGATCAATTGGGATACCCATATTGTCGCGGACGAATATTTGATACAATTGAAGTTGATCACGGACAATACAACGACCAAAAAGATATATTTTGGGCTTCGGGTGCCTGTCTTTTCATAAGAACTAAATCTTTTAAACGTCTTGAGGGTTTTGATACCACCTTTTTTGCACACATGGAAGAAATTGATTTATGCTGGCGCGCTCAAAATAATGGCTTTACAGTAACATATGTTGGAGAATCAACCGTTTATCATGTAGGTGCTGCGAGTTTAAAAACTTCAAACCCTAAAAAAACCTATTTAAACTTCAGAAATAGCTTGTATACTCTGGTTAAAAACACACATAAACCAGTTGGTCTTGTTGTAATTTTAAGGTTAACTTTAGATGGTTTTGCCGGGTTACGTTTCTTCTTTCAAGGGAAACCCAAACACCTGATTGCAATTATCAAAGCCCATGGTAGTTTTTACAAAGCGGCCCCTAGATTACTCAAATTTAGGCGACAACATTCAATCAAAAAAACACACAACCAATTACTTTCAATTGTATGGTCTTATTTTGTGCGCAATAAAAAGGTTTTTAATAAATTGTTAAAAATGTAAACAATTCTTGTAATAGGTATAATAATTTTTTAATTTAGCCTTAAATAAATAAATCGATTTAATATGAGAAAAATATATATGTTGGGAGTGATTGCAATGGTTTTGCTAGCTTCTTGTGTTTCTAAGAAAGAATTAGTTGCGACTCAAGTAAAACTAAAAAACACTCAAGATTTATTAAATACTGCTACTGTAACATTGAACAGCTGTTTGTCTGATAAAGCGGTTGCAGACGCAAATCTTACGGCTTTGAGAGATCAATTATCTGATTTAAGAAAAACAAATGACGCACTGATTACTAGTACTGAACAAATGACACTTTTGACGTCTAAAGGAGCTGATAACTTAGAAAAAACTTTAGAAAGCCTTCAAGAAAGAGATTTGAAAATTAATCGGTTACAAGATGCCATCACTAAGAAAGATAGCATCACATTGGCAATTGTTTCAAGCTTAAAAAAATCTGTTGGTATCGATGATCCAGATATCGAAATAAATGTAGAAAAAGGTGTTGTTTTTATTTCAATCGCAGATAAATTATTATTTCAAAGTGGAAGTTTCAATGTGACTGAAAAAGCTAAAACAGTTTTAGAAAAAGTAGCAAAAGTGATTACAGATAAACCAAACTTTGAAGCTATGATTGAAGGTCATACGGATAGTCGTTCATATTCTAATGGGGTTTTAGTTGATAATTGGGATCTTAGTGTAAAACGATCGACTTCAATTATTAGAGAATTACAAGGAATGGGCGTTAATCCTGCTCAATTAATTGCTGCAGGACGTAGTAGTTATGTGCCATTAACTGATAATGAAACTGCAATTAACAGAGCAAAAAACAGACGAACTCGTGTCGTTGTTCTTCCAAAAATTGATCAATTTTATGAAATGATTGAAAATGAAGTAAAAGAACTTTCTGGACAATAAACGAACTTCACATAAAAAGATTACAAAAGCCCACCGTTTTGGTTGGGCTTTTTATTTGTTAGCTAATAGCTTTATTTTATATTTGCTCAAAAGATATAAAAACGCATAATGAAGATATCCTATAACTGGTTAAAACAATTTATTAAAATTGATTGGACTGCTGAAAAAACCTCTGAACTCCTCACTGATTTAGGCTTAGAAGTCGAAGGTTTAGCGCCTTTTCAATCCATCAAAGGTGGATTACAGGGCATTGTTGTAGGACAGGTACTCACTTGCGAACAGCATCCCAATGCTGATCGTTTAAAAATAACCACGATCAATATTGGTACAGAAGACCCCTTAGCTATAGTTTGTGGAGCCCCTAATGTAGCTGTTGGTCAAAAGGTAGCTGTTGCCACTATTGGAACAACATTATACACAACAGATGGTGAAGCATGGACCATCAAAAAAGGAAAAATTAGAGGAGAAGAAAGTCACGGAATGTTATGTGCTGAAGATGAATTGGGCTTAGGAGCCTCTCATGATGGAATAATGATATTAAATGATTCTCTTGAAATTGGATCCGCGCTCGCCAAACATTATGACATTGAAGATGATCTCGTATTCGAAATTGGGCTTACACCAAACCGGGCAGATGCGATGAGTCACTTTGGAACAGCTAGAGACGTAATGGCTGGTTTATCTCAGCATGGAATTAATGCTAAAATAATTAGTCCCTCTGTCACTGCTTTTCATGTTGACAATAGAAGCTTAAAAATAGATGTTGTCATGGAAGACAAGTTGAGAGCCCCTCGATATTGCGGCTTGACAATATCTAATGTAACCGTAAAAGACTCACCAAAATGGCTACAAAATAGGCTTAAATCAATTGGTTTAAGCCCCATAAACAATGTAGTAGATGCTACTAACTATGTATTGCATGATTTAGGACAGCCTTTACATGCCTTTGATGCAGACCGAATATCTGGTAAAAAAATAATCGTTAAAACTCTTGAAGCTGGAACAAAGTTTATAACATTAGATGGTGTTGAACGCACACTTCACAAAGATGATTTAATGATTTGTGATACTGAAAAACCGCTTTGTATTGCTGGGGTATTTGGAGGTAAAAACTCGGGTGTTTCAAATGAAACGAATTCAATATTTTTAGAAGCGGCCTACTTCAACCCTGTAAGCATTCGAAAAACTGCCAAAAGACATGCACTTAACACAGATGCTTCATTTCGATTTGAACGTGGCATCGATCCAAATATCACTAAATATGCGCTTAAAAGAGCTGCTTTATTAATCACTGAAATTGCAGGCGGAAAAATCTCAAGTGACTTAATTGATGAATATCCGAACAAGATTGAAGATTCGCAAGTGTTTTTAAGTTTTGAAAATACGAATAAACTTATTGGAGAGGAATTACCAAAAGAAACCATTAAAGGGATTTTAAGTGCCTTAGAAATAAAGGTTAATAACATTACTGAAAGTGGCTTAGGATTGACTATTCCTGCGTACCGAAATGATGTACAACGCGAAGTTGATGTTATTGAGGAGATCCTTAGAGTATATGGATATAATAATATTGGTATTACCAATAAGTTAAATGCATCCATCTCAAATACATCTAAATTTGAAAGTTATAAAATTGAAAACATTATAGCGAATCAACTTGTTGGACACGGTTTTTATGAAATTATGAGCAATTCATTAACTACAGATAATTATACAACTTTTAGCGAGCAACTAAAACCCGCACATGATGTCCAGATATTAAATCCTTTGAGTACCGATTTATCAGTTATGCGTCAATCTTTGATTTTTTCTGGTTTGGAAGCAATTGCTTTTAATATCAACCGACAACAAAGCGATTTAAAACTTTTTGAATTTGGAAAAACGTATCATAATTTTGAGGCTAATAAAGAAGAACATAATCACCTCACTGTTTTTGTAACTGGTAATAAGGCCGAAAAACGATGGAATTCTGAAGAAACTAATGTCGATTATTTTTATTTAAAGGGGTTGGTAACAGCAGTATTTGAACGATTAGGGATTCAAAAACTAAAAACTTCACCGCTTTCTAATGATGTGTTTAGCGAAGGACAACAGCTAAGTGTTGGTAAAAATTCAGTAGTTGAATTTGGAAGCTTAAAACCTGCGGTTTTAAAGTCGTTTGGAATTTCACAGAGTGTATTTTGTGCTAACTTTAATTGGGATAACTTGCTAAAAGTCATCAATCAGCAAGCCATTAAATTTAAAAGCATTTCGAAATATCCAGAAGTTAAACGCGATTTTTCTTTACTAATTAATGAAGACATTACTTTTGAAACGCTTTATAAATTAGCAAAACAAACTGAAAACAACTTTTTAAAAGACATTAACCTCTTTGATGTTTACACGGGAGATAAATTAGCTAAAGGCAAAAAAAGTTATGCGATAAGCTTCACATTACAAGACAAAAATAAAACGCTAAACGATGTTCAGATAGACAAAATAATGTCTAAAATCCAAAAACGTTTTGAATCGGAATTAGGCGCTGAACTGCGTTAACTAGCCTTCTTTAGAAGCCAAGTACCGTTCGGCATCCAAGGCAGCCATACAGCCTGTTCCAGCAGCAGTAACTGCTTGTCTATAAACATGGTCCGCTGCGTCTCCACTTACAAAAACGCCATCAATATTAGTTTTTGAAGACCCAGGAGTATTAATAATATAACCTGTTTCGTCTAAATTTAAAAAATCTTGAAAAATATCAGTATTTGGTTTATGTCCGATTGCTACAAAAAATCCAGTTGCAGGAATGTCTGTAATTGCATTGGTTTTATTGTTTTTCGCACGAACTCCAGTCACAACTTGACCATCTCCTAATACGTCTTCAGTTTCTGTGTTAAACAAGATTTCTATATTCTCTGTATTTTTTACACGCTTAGCCATTATCTTAGATGCTCTAAATTCATCTCGTCGTACCAACATTGTAACCTTTGTACATAGTTTAGATAAGTAATGTGCTTCTTCACAAGCAGAATCACCTGCACCTACAATCACTACCTCTTGATTTCTGTAAAAGAAGCCATCACAAACAGCACAAGCAGAAACACCTCCACCGAGATTTAAATATTTTTGTTCAGATTCTAGGCCTAGATACTTTGCGGATGCTCCAGTAGATATCACTACAGTTTCACAGTGAATTTCTTTGGTGCCGTTTATCCAAACTTTGTGAATAGGTCCAGAAAAATCAACTTTAGTGACCCAACCATCCCTAACATCTGAGCCGAAACGTTCCGCTTGAGCTTGCAGCTCTAGCATCATCGCAGGTCCTGTAATACCATCCGGATATCCCGGGAAATTTTCAACTTCATTGGTCGTTGTTAACTGACCACCGGGCTGTGTACCTTGGTATAACACAGGAAACATATTGGCACGAGCGGCGTAGATGGCAGCAGTATATCCTGCAGGGCCAGATCCAATAATCAAACATTTAACAGACTCTATAGTATCAGACATATTTTAAATTTAGGTTGCAAAAATAGGCGTTTTACATAAAATTTGAATGGGAAGTTATCAACAGTTTTTAATAAATTGTAGATAATGACTTAAAATTAATATTATTCATCGATAAACTAAATCCAGTAAAATAATCTTAACTTTGTTTTAAATTCAAAAGCGAGGGTTATGTTAATTATTGGTATTGGTGGTGGAACAGGAAGCGGAAAAACGACGGTGGTGAATCAAATTTTATCAGAGTTTCCAGCAGGGGAAGTTCAAGTGATTTCCCAAGACTCCTATTACAAAGATACCTCACATTTATCCTTTGAAGAACGTTGTAAAATTAATTTTGACCATCCAAAATCTATTGATTTTGAATTGCTAGAATCACATTTAAAAACACTACAAAAAGGAGAAAATATAAACCAGCCTGTATATTCATTTAAAACACATAATCGTACTGGTGAAACTACCATTACCGAACCAAAAAAAGTAGTAATTGTGGAAGGCATTTTAATTTTATCTAATACAGAGTTACGATCATTATTTGATATAAAAATATTTGTACATGCGGATAGCGATGAACGACTAATGAGGCGTTTAAAAAGAGACATTGCCGAACGTGGAAGAGACTTAGACGAAGTTTTGGAGCGTTATCAATCCACTTTAAAACCTATGCATCAGCAGTTTATTGAACCCATGAAAGCTTTTGCGGACATCATAATCCCAAATAATCATTACAACACCGTTGCTGTAAATGTGGTAAAATCAATTATAAATGAACAACTGTAATGCAAAAAAAATCAAACCGTTTTTTAAAACTACTAAAACCTTTTAAGACTATTTATTTTCTTGTTTTGGTTATATTTATTGTTTGGATGGTTATTTTTGATGCAAATTCATGGCTCATCCACAACGATTTAAATGATGACATTGAAGATTTGAATTCTAAAATTGAATTTTATAATAGTGAGATTAAAAGTGACCAAAGAGAAATTAATACCTTGAATTCTCCAGACGGCATTGAAACATATGCTCGTGAGCATTATAAAATGAAAAAAGAAAATGAAGTTGTTTATATTATTGAAGATGCAGATAGTTTAAACGTAAATAAAAATGAGTAACTCGAAGCTTTTTGAAAATTTTAATCCCACTTCTGCGAAGGCGTGGAAGCAAAAGATTCAATTTGAACTTCAAGGAGAGGATTTTAACGATCGTCTAGTTTGGAATTCTATCGAGGGTATTGATGTAAAACCATTTTATCATTCTGAAACCTATTTAAAAGCTCCTAGAATTCATCATAACGCATCCAATTGGAATATAGGATATTCTATTTATGTGAATTCTGAAGAAAAAAGTAACCTCCACGCTGTTAAATGGATTAAAAAGGGCGCAGAAAGCCTGCATTTTACACTTCCAACAGATAAAATTTCGATTGACGAACTTTTAAAAAACATAGATACTTCTACAGTTTCTACTTATTTTGAACCTTTATTTCTTTCTGAAAAATTAATCAAAAACCTTCAAGCTTATTCACAAAAAAACAATAGTTTATTTTTTGTCTTACAAGATCCCGTAGGGCATTTGGCACGCTCTGGAAATTGGCATGAAAACCTAAAAACAGATGTTCAAAAATTAAAACAAAGTTTATCTTTAGGAGCGAATTTAAAAAGTGTAATTTCTGTTGACTTAGGCCTTTTTCAAAATGCTGGAGGTAGTATGGTTCAGCAACTCGCCTATACCCTAGCCCATTCCAATGAATACCTGAATTTATTTCGTGGTGAAGCTATAAAATCTGTAGTTTTTAAAGTCTCTGTAGGAAGTAATTACTTTTTTGAAATTGCTAAACTTCAAGCGCTTCGTTTGTTATGGCAAAGCCTAACAAAAGATTATGGACTTTCAATTGAGTGTCATATTCTTACGCAGCCCAGCTATCGTAATAAAACAATTTATGATTATAACATCAATATGTTGCGCTCTACGACAGAGTGTATGAGTGCAATTTTAGGGAGTAGCGATACGATTATTAACATGCCATACGATCAACTGTTTCATAAAAGTAATGCGTTTGGAAGTCGCTTATCTATAAATCAGTTGTTAATTCTTAAAAACGAAAGTTATTTTAATACGGTTTCTAACCCTACTGAAGGCGTTTACTACATTGAATCACTGACACAACAATTGGCCCAAAAATCATTAGATTTATTTAAAGAAATTGAGGCTCAAGGAGGTTTTTTAAAACTCCTTAAAGCGGGTAATGTGCAACGAAAACTAAAAGAACATGCACAAAAGGAAAGCGATTTATTTGACCAAGGTCAAGAAGGCCTTTTAGGAACACATTTCCAAATCAATGTTTCAGATAAAATGAAATCTGATTTAGAAATTTATCCATTTATAAAACATAATGCACGTAAAACACTACTTGAACCTATCATCCCTCGTAGAATTTCTGAGGAGATTGAACAAAATCGATTGAAGGATGAGTAGAAAAAAAGTGCAACATATTGTTTTAGATGGTGTTAAAGCAGAAGTTAAAGATAATACACGCTTTGAAACTGCTGAAACAATCGCTATACAATCTAAGTATTCGGAAAAAGATATAGCGTCTTTAAAGCATTTAAATTTTGCAGCAGGAATAGCACCATTTTTAAGAGGGCCTTACAGTACGATGTATATACAACGCCCATGGACTATTCGTCAGTACGCTGGTTTTTCGACAGCTGAAGATAGTAATGCTTTCTATAAACGAAATTTAAAAGCGGGACAAAAGGGGTTGTCTATTGCTTTTGACTTGCCAACACATCGCGGTTATGATAGTGACCATGAACGCGTTGTAGGTGATGTAGGGAAAGCCGGAGTCGCTATAGATTCTGTAGAAGATATGAAATTATTGTTTGATGAAATCCCATTAGATCAAATGAGCGTTTCAATGACAATGAATGGTGCCGTTTTACCGATTATGGCTTTTTATATTGTCGCCGCAGAAGAACAGGGTGTTGAAAAGCATCAATTAAGTGGAACAATTCAAAATGATATTTTGAAAGAATTTATGGTGCGAAATACCTACATATATCCTCCAGAAGCTTCCATGAAAATTGTTTCTGATATTTTTGAATACACCAGTCAACACATGCCAAAATTTAATAGTATTAGCATTTCTGGATACCATATGCAAGAAGCAGGTGCCACCGCCGATATAGAACTTGCTTACACTCTAGCCAATGGTCTTGAGTATATCCGAAAAGGGTTAGATGCTGGCTTAGATATTGATACATTTGCCCCTCGACTTTCATTTTTTTGGGGGATCGGGATGAATCATTTTATGGAAGTCGCAAAGCTTCGAGCTGCTCGTATGTTATGGGCTAAAATCGTTGAGAAATTTAACCCTAAAAACCCAAAATCTTTAGCATTAAGAACCCATTGTCAAACCAGTGGATGGAGTCTAACGGAACAAGACCCTTTTAATAATGTAGCGCGAACTTGTATAGAAGCTACTGCTGCTATTTTTGGAGGTACACAAAGTTTACACACAAATGCTTTGGATGAAGCTATTGCTTTACCTACTGATTTTTCAGCTCGAATTGCCAGAAACACTCAGATATACCTTCAAAAAGAAACACAAATCACTAAGACGGTGGATCCTTGGGCTGGAAGTTATTATGTTGAAAAACTGACCCAAGAAATTGCTGAAAAAGCATGGGATCATATCGAAGAAATTGAAGCGCTTGGTGGCATGACAAAAGCCATAAAAACAGGGGTTCCAAAACTCAGAATTGAAGAAGCTGCCGCTAGAAAACAAGCTCGTATTGACTCTGGGCAAGATGTTATTATTGGGGTTAATTCGTATAAACTCAATGATGAAGATCCTTTACATATTTTAGAGGTTGATAACAAACGTGTTCGAGCACAGCAAATAGAGCGTTTAAAGCAAACTAAATCAGGTCGTGATTCAGAAAAAGTAAAGGCGATTTTAGAAAAAATTTCGAAAGTTGCTGCTAGTGGGTCAGAAAATTTGTTAGCTTTAGCTGTGGAAGCTGCTAAACTACGTGCAACTTTAGGAGAAATTAGTACTGCATTAGAACACGAGTTTGGAAGGTATAAAGCAGAAATAAAAACATTTTCGGGGGTGTATAGTAAAGAATTAAAAAATGACGAATCTTTTGAAAGCGCCAAGAAATTGGCCGATCAATTTGCGAAATTAGAAGGACGGCGTCCTAGAATAATGATTGCAAAAATGGGACAAGATGGACATGATCGTGGTGCTAAGGTTGTGGCTACTAGTTATGCAGATTTAGGGTTTGATGTTGATATTGGTCCTCTTTTTCAAACTGCGGAAGAAGCGGCAAAACAAGCCGTAGAAAATGATGTCCACATCTTAGGAATATCTTCATTAGCAGGTGGACACAAGACGTTAGTTCCTATTGTTATTAAAGCGTTAAAAACATATGGGCGCGAAGATATTATGGTTATAGTTGGAGGTGTTATTCCTAAACAAGATTACCAATATTTGTTCGACGCAGGGACTGTTGCTATTTTTGGTCCAGGTACAAAAATCAGCAAAACTGCCATTACAGTTTTGGATATATTAATAAATTAATTACCTTAGGCATATCTTTATCTAAATATATTTTTAATTAAGTTGCAAATGAAACCCCAAATCTCATATGTCACTATCAAAAATAATAGCAATTGCAAATCAAAAAGGAGGTGTTGGTAAAACAACAACCGCTATAAATTTATCCTCTGCTTTAGGCGTGTTGGATAAAAAAGTATTGCTGATTGATGCAGACCCTCAAGCTAACGCTACTTCTGGTTTAGGGATTATTACAAAAAATATTGAATTTACAATTGTAAATATATTTAAAGGAGATAACGATTTAGAACAATGCATTCTAAAAACACATAGTCCAAATTTAAAAATCATTCCGGGATCAATTAAACTGTCTAAGATTGAAATAAATGTTAAAAACCCCAATTTAAAGCGTTTAAAAGTAGCCTTAGATTCATTGAGAAATGAATTTGACTATATCATTATAGATTGCTCACCTTCGTTGGGTTATCTAACTTTGAGTTCATTTGTTGCTTCTGACTCCATTATCATTCCTGTTCAATGTGAGTTTTATGCGTTAAACGGATTACAGAAATTATTAACAACTATTAAAAGCGTCAAAACTAATTTCAATTCAAACCTAGACATTGAAGGGGTTTTGGTTACCATGTATGACGGACGACTTAGCCATAACAACCATATTATTAGCGAATTAAGGGAGCATTTTCAAGGCCTTATATTTAAAACCATTGTCAAAAGAAACATAAGCTTAAGTGAAGCACCAAGTTTTGGCACCAGTGTTTTAGATTATAAAGTGTCAAGTGAAGGCTCTACAAACTACCTCAATCTATCTCGAGAAATTATGAAAAATCAATCCTTTAAAAAACAAAAAACTTTAGGGAAAAAGATACCCCAGATTTTACAAGAAACAAAAGAAGATGTATCGTTTATTGCTACTGAAAAAGAACGAAATTTAAATAATTATAAACCATTTTCATTGAAACATAAAAATTTCGATAAACTGATTGGATGTACAAAAAATGAAGTCATAACTTTATTAGGCCTAGTCTATAATGACATACACAGTAATATTTGGATGTATCGTATTTCCGAAAAAACAAGTATGTTTAGAAAAAAATTTCTTTATGTATATTTTAAAAGAAACAGTGTAAAGTACATTCAATTAAGACGATTTAAGTTCCGTTGAAAACTTGATTAAATTCTTAAACAATTTGGTTAATATTCCTCATAAATAATTGTATTTTTACCTAAATAAAACAAACCATTAATGGGAAAACTCATTGCTATAGCAAATCAAAAAGGAGGCGTTGGAAAAACTACAACCACGGTTAATCTCGCTGCTTGCTTAGGAGTTTTGGATAAAAAAGTCTTATTAATTGATGCAGACCCGCAAGCTAATGCCTCATCTGGACTTGGAATTGATGTTGATGCTGTAAAATTTGGCACCTATCAATTATTAGAACATAATTGTACGGCAGAACAAGCCATCCAAAAAACATCTGCTACAAATGTTGATATTATACCCGCTCATATAGATCTTGTTGCCATTGAAATTGAATTAGTGAATATGGAGCAACGGGAATACATGCTTAAACAAGTTATTGAGACTGTTAGATCTAATTACGATTATATTCTTATAGATTGTGCGCCCTCTTTAGGATTATTGACACTAAATGCATTGACAGCAGCCGACTCCGTTATTATTCCTATTCAATGTGAATACTTTGCCTTAGAAGGCTTAGGGAAGTTATTAAATACCATTAAAAGTGTTCAAAAAATTCATAATGAACACTTAGATATTGAAGGGTTATTACTAACTATGTATGATTCTAGACTTCGACTGTCTAACCAAGTGGTAGAAGAAGTTCAAAATCATTTTTCAAACATGGTTTTTAAAACTATTATACAACGAAATGTACGACTAAGTGAAGCCCCAAGCCACGGAGAAAGCATAATTTATTATGACGTAAATAGTAAAGGTGCTACAAATTACTTAAGTTTGGCTAAAGAAATCATCAGTAAACAGTAATATAATGGCCAAAGCTTTTAAAAAACAAGCATTAGGACGCGGACTATCTGCTCTTTTACAAGATTCTAAAGTGGGAGATAATTCCCTTGGAGTTGAGAACAATAGTACCCAAATTGGAACTATTGTCGAATTGGAGTTAAATTTCATTGAAGTCAATCCCTTCCAACCTCGTACACAATTCAAAGAAGAAGCTATTCGTGAACTAGCATCATCTATTCAAGAACTAGGTGTTATTCAACCTATAACAGTACGTAAAACCAAAGCCAATACATTTCAATTAGTTTCTGGTGAACGTCGTTTTAGAGCTTCTAAATTATTAGACTTTAAAACAATTCCTGCTTATATTCGAGTTGCTAATGATCAAGAAGCCTTAGAAATGGCGTTAGTTGAAAATATTCAACGTCAGGATTTAGATCCTATCGAAATAGCATTAAGCTATCAACGATTAATTGAAGATATACAGTTGACACAAGAACAAATGAGTCAACGCGTTGGAAAAAAAAGATCTACGATTGCTAATTATTTACGCTTACTAAAATTAGATCCCTTAATTCAAACAGGAATGCGTGACGGGTTTATTAGTATGGGACACGGAAGAGCAATTGTAAATATTAATTCTCATACAGATCAAATTACTATTTATAAAGAAATTTTAGCAAATAAATTATCCGTACGAGCTACAGAAACTCTTGTAAAAAGTTACAATACACCAAAAGCTGTAAAACCCACGAAAAACAATGATCTGCCTGAATTTGTAAAAAATGGAGTTCATAAAATCGCTTCCTATTTTGGTCATAAAATAGATGTAAAAATGGAAAAAAAAGGCGGTGGAAAAATACTAATTCCATTTCATTCCGAAGAAGATTATGATCGCATCTTAAAATTAATAGAACGTGATAAATA
>ENA-OQVM01003909-OQVM01003909.1-marine-metagenome-genome-assembly--contig:-NODE-3909-length-15657-cov-20.924775_pt1 | contig 15657 bp, 15 predicted proteins | sample MGYA00237776_ERZ505498 | MGnify/ENA primary metagenome ERZ505498 (study PRJEB26159, sample SAMN06265151) | marine metagenome | isolation source: Helgoland LTER site | place: Germany:Helgoland, sampling... | reverse complement strand
CATTTGTATCCCAACGTATTGCGCAGCGTTGCGCTTGGATCGAAGGCGTAAACAGTACGGCCAGATTTCAATGTCACTTCTCTGTAATGCTTCACACGGCTCATCGTACTGCTCCCGTTTGGTACTATCCCAAACTACAGGCGGCAAAATAATTGTCAATACATAATGTTTTCCTATTGTATTAGTGAGTGCCTTCTGGCATAAGGATTTTATGCTGATGTGGCACTCCTCCCACCACAAAAGCTGGCAGTTTTCTTTCATTTCTGCCCTCCTACCTTTGCTAGAAGGTGCCGTTTTCAGGGATTTTTCGTCAACTTTCCTGAAAACGGCGTTTCTAAAAATTACTCGGGCGTCAATCACATAAATAGGCACCTCACGAGGCATGGTCGTATTGATCTTCCATGCTGTGAGGGTCGATACCCCCTCTAATTCCCAAAAAAATAGTCATTAGAAAAACACTAATTAGTGTTGCAGGATTGAATCCGCCATGAGATTCTAGACCTGCCCCGATGTCGGCCTGACCACCGGCAAAAACGATCGGGGCTTGTATCTAGCGAAAAGGAATCTCAAAAATGGGATACGTTAATTTGACAATCAAAAGCCGCAACAAAAAGGTCGGCCCTGTGCCGGTCTCAACATCAGGCAAAGAGACTTGCCCCGATGCATGTCCGCTGAAAAATGGCCCTTGTTATGCCGATGGTGGGCCGTTGGCTTTATTCTGGAAAAAGGTGTCGGAGCAAAAAGCCGGCACAAATTACGATCGCTTCTGCGCAAACGTCGCAGATTTACCGGCTGGCCAGTTTTGGCGCCATAATCAAGCCGGCGATCTAAAGCCGATCGATGGCCAATCCGACACGATCGACGCTCCGGCGCTCGTTAAGTTAGTAGAAGCCAACCGGGGCAAGAAGGGCCTCACCTTCACACATTTTGACGAGATCAAAAATCCGATGAACGATTATGCTGTATCGGTAGCCAATAAAAACGGCTTCACTGTTAACCTGTCCGCAAATACTTTGACCCATGCTGATCAGCTGGCAGAAACTAAAGTGGGGCCGGTCGCAGCTGTGTTGCCGATCGAGTATGAACGGCAAACCATGAAAGGCGGCACCGGCAAGGTTTGGGCAGAAACGATCGCCGAATATAAAGCCCGGTTGAATACATTACCGACAACAACACCGGCAGGCCGTCGGGTGGTCGTTTGTCCTGCTACATATCAAGACAAGATGTCATGTGTTGATTGCCAGCTGTGTCAGAAGGTGAAGCGATCGGCAATTGTGGGCTTTCCTGCGCATGGCCGGTCTAAACGCAAAGCCGATGCTATTGCACAAGGGGCTTCATGATGTGGTTATGCGCTTGGACTATAAACCACGGCCAAAACAATCTCACCGACCACTGGTTAATACATAGTGGCAGGCATGCGGTCGTTGATTGGGTGTCAGAGATAGTTGATACCGATGACCTGCATTGCTGGGCGGTGTCGCAGATAGTTTCAGCATCGGAGCCGCATTGGACCGCCGGCGATGGATAAACTATTTCAGGCGATCGGTTACATCTGCGTGTGGATGTTTTTGATTGATACAGTTTTTAGCTAAACAATAAGCCGGCCTTAGGGCCGGTTTTCTTTTGCCTGCTGATGACGTGTCAGGCTGTGCCAGGTGTTGCTTGTGTGGTGTTGTGTTATCAGGTGCCAGGGCGATTTTTCCAGCAATCTTCCAGCAAGGATATTACCACTCTATTCAAGCCACCGGAAGCGTAACCTACACCGAAACTAAATCCCATATCGAATGACTCTTTCAGCCGAGCCTTCAACTTATTAGCTGTCGCTGCATCCTTGCCTTCAGTGGCCTCCGCAACGATTATTTCATATCGAGCTTGACTAGCATCAATTATTTCGAAAACTCTATCAGCGTTCCAATCATCCTCTAACAAAAAATCGACTTCATGTTTTGTTATGATGCTTTCACCCACACTAATGCACAATCCTGCGCTTTGGGCTGTATCAAGAGGGCCTGCGTTTGCCTAACCGCTAATCAATGCCGTCATCAAAACGAAAAACCATCTCATCGCAAAACTCCTATGATGCACGCAGGGCCACTATCCGCCGGCAATTTGTTTTTGCCAAGAGAAAAGCCAGCCATTTTTCGGGCCGACTTTATTTGGTTTTGTATTTTGTCGGGTGTTTTGTCGGGTGATTTATTTTTAAGTCAATAAAATTAGCGGCTTGAGGTGTGACGGCCGATAATTAACCGGTGTCGGCCCCATGGTTTTGATCTATTTAATGAATGATTACAGACCTTTGTCGATCGATCGAAGGCCACTATGCGCCACCACCCCCCATGACGTTACCGTGTACAAACCCTACCTATTTTTGGAAATTCACAACTGTAAATCGGCGCCATCAAGGGGAGGGGGCTGCGGACCGGATGAAGAAACTGTCAAGATAGTAGGTCTGGCAGTTTGAAAATTGGTGACTGGCAACTGTAAAGCCAATACCTATCTCCGATCTACTTATCTTGGCTCCAATTCGATAGTAGGTTGAAGAAAGTAGCAACGATGATAGCTGAGGATTTGACGAGATGGCTAAGTGCAAAACTTGCAAGAAACCGATGCATCCAGACGATACCGTTTGCCCAAGTTGCTTTGATCAAAATCCAGTGCCACCGAGTTTCCTGCTTAAAATCATCAAGCACCCGATCGTGATAGGGTTTATTCTGTTTGCAGCCTACAAATTAGTTGGCATTCTAATACACTAACTATTGTTTTTATGAATTAGATATGGCTGAAATTCAGGCTATGATGCCTCAGCCACCACAAGGTGCTCCCGCTCCTCAGGGAGGCGCCTCAGGCGTCCAAGACCCCACTGGAACTGGTGCAGGTAATACTGGACCGGGTAATGCCCCGGAACCGGGCGCACCGGGCTTTACAGGGGCTGGTGGTGGTGACAATGGTGGTCAGCAACCTGTGCCTCCAAATGCAGCACCACAAGGCCCCGTGCAGTAATGTGGGTGCTGGTGTTCTTTCAGCTAATCAACAACAACGTGAACCACTACCAATTGGATAAATTTATTAATCAAAAAGTGTGTTTAGAGCATAAAGCTAATGCAGAAGTTCTGGTAATGACCAGCAACATTGCGCTTTATTGTTTCGAGGTGGATGATGGACGGGATTAAACTTCTCTTCGGCCAAATTTAGGGGCGCTGTTTCAGTCAGTTTACTCTTCGTATTTACCATCAATGCCTGTTTGGTCTGAGCAAATTTGATCAAAGATGTTGATGCGGCAAACAAAGTATCTGCGATCTAGCAGCATTGTAAGTAAGTGGCCCCTACCGACGCCTGATGGTTCCACTTTAGATAAGATCAAACCTTCATCGTGAGCTTCAAGGATAAGCTCTAACGCTTCTTCCCCCTTAAAAGTTTCCCCAGCGGCGGCATGGCTTCCCCAAAGAACTGTGACTGATGCGAGTAACGCTGCGAATTTTTTCATAAGGCCTCCATGGATCAACAATTTTACAGAACACTTTTGCTGCTGGTTAACCACAAGAAAATTATGGGCGACATCCAAAGCTATGTAAATGCGAGGATAGATATTTTGAGAGATCATCTCGAAACCTCGTCTGACCTTCAAAGAATTTCAAAAATTCAAGGTGCAAAGGTAAAGCCAAAAGAGACCATCAAAGTTGAGGCCGTCAATACCTTGAAAGTCATCCTCACCAAAGATGATTTAGGAGCGATGATTAATACGATGGACGTCGTCTATAATCTTATGGACGACACCAACACCGCAACACTAAAGATGGAAGGCTCTAAGGAAACTGGAACCTTTTGGGACGTGTCTTCAACATGTAGCGAAAGAGGGGCGACCACACCGTTTTACTAACGTGTGATCCACACCTGACTATAAATTGGCCCTTCCTTTGGAGGGGCCTTTTTTTGCCATAACGGCAAAAAGATGTTGTCTCAAAATGAAACTTGAGTTTAGTGTTGACTTACTTTCCTGTGAACAACGTCGTTCGTTTTAGGAGATCGTCCTTCTAACAAATGTATCTTCCCATGATAATGGAAGGACAAACTGGCCAGCTTTCTCACTTTGAGAGGCTGGCTTTTTCCTTGGTTACTTGAATTTAGTGCGTCACTGGGCCACCTGTTTGTCGGAGATGGCTTTAAGCTATTTTCTTCTCCAAGGGAGATCGGTGTTCGATCGGGAGGCGGACGCTGGTCGCAGGACAGCCCACGGATGTGGGTGAACGCAGCGTGGGTTGTCCACCCGATATACCCCGGCGAAATGCACACTTTTTCATCCATTCCAACAATTCACCTATTACTGACCCGACGTCATTGCTGATCTTAATGAATTAGTATGCGCAATTTTAAGCATGAATAAACACCAAGAATTTCTGAAGTTCGAAGCTGTGTTGGCCTATTGTGAGAAGCATGTACCAGAAAATTCACTCCTGGCTGCCATGGATTACGGACGTGAAATGAAGTGTTTCGACCGACAAAACTCGTTGTCAGCATCAGGTCAGCTTCTTGCTGAGATGCTAATGCCGAGCATCGAAGATCGATGATCCGAGTTTTGTGTCTTGGAGCTTACTTCAAAGTGTGGCTTATATCGGGGTCTATTAGGGGGGGCTTCCAGTGAAACTACTATTCGCTTGCATCGTTTTTGGCGTCGCAGTTTTACCAAGTGAATTTGCCTCAAAACTTTTGGAACTAATTATATAAATACATTTACCAGTGTAGTTTTGTTGCACATTGGGTTGCATTAAACAGATTATTGAAGATCCGCTTTTAGGAAAGGCTGTCATTAGGTGTCATTATTTATGTCATTATACGCAGAGTTTCGTAAAGTGCAAAAATACATATAATATATTGGTATTAAACATATAAAAAGAGTAATGTCACATCAAAATGGCGGACAGAGGCCTTTCCCTGTCTGTCCGCCATAATATAAATATATATGATTATATATCAATAATTTAATTTTTAATTAGTTCATATATTCCCCCAATTCTTCCCCCTAGTGCTTGACCATACCCGCTATTTTTGTAACGCGCCCGCACGCCTGCGCGGCGCTGCAAACATGTTTGTTTTGGCACGCGGTTACGCAGCTGTTTGCTGGCTGGTGCCACTTAGATCCGTTTAATGCGCTAAACATATTAGGTGTGGGGTTAGGTTGATTGTACAGCGCTAAATGAACGCCAATTCTACTCACGAGACAATTTCAAGATCAATCGAACCGCCGCTCTTACTGAGTGGCGCCAACTATTGAGCGCATAGGTTCAGGCTGCGCCAGCAATCTGATGCGAGTTCTCACATTCTGACAGCACCATCGGCACACATCAAGACGCCTACAGTGTTGCGCCAGTTGTACGCATTAAGGCGCTTGAGCTGGTTGAAGAGAGCAAGCTGTCAGAAAGAGGACTTCTTGCTATTTTGGGCGTTTAAGCAGTTTCTATTGCTTGAAGCGGCTCCGCAAATGAACCTTTTGGCTTCTCTATATGCTCTAATACACAGCTTCGGCATCCCAAGTGACTGGTGTTGTTGTTGGCCCACGGAATGCCCAACCACCAATTACTGTTGATCCGTCCAGGCGTAAATTTGGAAGAGTGTCGAACAATCGCGGCAATACAACTTCTGAGATCAAACATCGCGACGCCCATGCGCCTGCGCAAAAATGTGGACCAGCCCCAAAAGCTATTGATGCGGAAGCATCTTGTGTCATATCGAAATAATCTGGACGGTCAAAGTTTGCTTCATCGCGGTTTCCAGAACCGAACATCAAGAAAATACGATCGCCTGTTTTCAATGTCACACCATGCAATTCATAGTCCCTTGCCATCTGCCGTGGACTCATCCCGATCGGAGATTGCCAGCGCGTATATTCCTCAAAAGCCTGCATCCATGTAGCTTCGCCAGAAAGCACCAGAGCCAACTGATCTGGATGTGTGAGCAATGCCCAGACCATTCCCGCAATTACATCGCGCGGTTCATTTTGGCCACCGGAGATGGCGAGTTTAATATTAGCCTTGATCTGTTCCATCGACATCCCAGCCGCAAGTTGCACTGATAAGAGTGATGTATCAGGGCAATTGCGTAAAACCTCAGCCATCTCGTCAATATGCCGGTCTATAGAAGCGGTACAGTCATGACACCGCGCTTCGATCTGTTTATCGCCAGCGTAGTTTGCACAGCCATCGATCATACCCTGACTTGTGCGGTCAATTTCCTGCCAAGTCATATTTCGTAGCCCCGTCATCACCCGAAGAGCATCCCCACAAATTTGCCTAGCGATATTCACTAAATCCCCGCGCCCCTCTGGTTTGACATTTTCCAGAATAGAATCTGTGAACCCTTCAAATTCCGTCTTCCAGACATTTTTGACAGTCTTAGGAGAAACCGCTGGGAAGATGGTCTTTCGCTCTGCCATATGGTCTGGACCATCTTTGCGCATCATGTTGTGGCCCATTAACTGAACCATAAGTCCATCAGGTTGGTATGACGAAAAATATTCGATCTTCTTTTCAACATCAAAAATATCGTCGCGGCGCGTGATCAAAGTAGCCCCTAGCTGAGGTACAAAAGCGATTGGGGCATTTTGACGAAGCGTCTTGAGGTCTGGATAAGGGTCCCGCCAGAAATCGTCCGGGCTAATATTGTAAACTGGGGGTTTCAAATTTTTGGCCTCACGAATCTAAACGACGGACGTTAAGTTTTTAGAATAACAGACGTGCAATACTTTTGTAGCATCTGTCATATTGAGCTCTCTTGAGACATTCGCTGCAGGCGGGACCAAGGACTGCATCGCGGACTTTCCGGACTTTTGCTGATGGAGCTATCGCTCTTCCAGCATTCGCTCGCACCTGCAGCGGTGTCTTTTGGAAATGTCGGAAATCTACACCAGACCTGTCGTTCAAACTCATCATACGCAGCTATCTGATATTTAGCAATTTTCTCCCCAGAACTCTGGGCTTTGAGCAAGACGTCGTGTGGATTAAGGTCGTGTATCATAAGTTCGTGGAACAGAGTGTTGTGATACGCGCTTGTTTTAGAAATATCGCAGTCTGCTTCAAACTTCCAAAGCCACAAGGAAAGCCGCAATAGATTGAATTGCAGCATCCATGTCGTCGCTCGCGGCGAATTCTTCTGGTTTGTGGCTAACCCCGTCTTCGCAGCGGACAAACAGCATCGAGATCGGACAGAGGTCTGCCATGGCCGATGCGTCATGTGTGGCACCGGACGGCAGGCGTGGCGCGGTTGGGCAGATTGCGCCGGTAGCAGTCGACAGGGCGTCAATCAGATCGCCATTACATGGTACGGCGGGTTGTTCATAGGTCCGTTCCATCGAAAACCCTACGCGACGCTCGCCCGAGATGTTATCGCCCAGGTATCGTGCCAATCTTGCGAAATCGTCGCGGACGGCGTCATTCAGCGCCCGGATCTCCAAGGTCAACTCAACCGCGCGTGGGATCGCGTTCACTACGTTAGGATGCAAGGACAATGCACCAATGGTCGCGCGAAGATCGGTGACCTTTTTCGCCGCGTCATGGATGGCTGAAATAAAATCCGAGGCGGCCACCAGAGCATCTCGGCGGCTATCCATCGGAACTGTCCCGGCATGCCCCGTATCGCCGGTGAATGTGACTGTGTTCCGCTCGATCCCGCAGATGCCTGTGACGATACCGAGCGCGGTATCCTGCGCCTCCAGAACCGGGCCTTGTTCGATATGGATTTCCAGATAACCCAATGTCTTTGCCGGGTCGCGTGCCAGTGCTGCGACGCGATCCGGATCGCCACCAAAGCCTGCCAGCGCGTTTCGCAAAGACACCCCATCGCTATCAGTCATTGCCAGTACAGCGGGATCAAACGTGCCTGCCAACGCGCGTGGCCCCATCAGAGCGGTGGGGAAACGGACGCCTTCTTCGTCGGCAAAGGCGAGGATTTCGACTGAAAAGGGCAGTTCGTTTCCGTCTGCCGCAAGTTTCTCAAGCGCGAGGCACCCTAGGACAACGCCCATGATCCCGTCGTATCCACCACCATTCCTCACAGAATCTTGGTGAGACCCGATCAGGAAGGTTGGCGCGCCTTCAGGACCGTCCTTGCGACCGATGAGTGTGCCGGCTGCGTCCATGTGAACTTGTAGACCAGCCTGTGACATCCATGAGCGAATGGCATCCAGCGCGGCCTCGTGCTGGGACGTAAAGGGAAACCGCGTAACGCCTTCTCCATCAACGCTGCATCTGGCGATATCCGACAACCGGTCTTGTGCGCGCTGCCCCCAGTTCATATTGACCCCTTATTTATCATGATAAATTATTCTCTACACATCGGTGCTTGAGGTGTCTATGATTTTATCATGATAAAATTTGAGGTGCAGAATGGACGGCAGTGGCACACCATCGACCAAGCCAAAACGATCCCGACCGGTTCGGGTTGCCGATGAAATTAAGCAATGGGTGGTCGAACGTGATCTGAAAGCAGGTGACAAACTGCCCAATGAAAGCGCGATGATTGAACAGTTCGGTGTGTCCAAGGGCACTGTCCGAGAGGCGCTTCGCATTCTTGAGGCGCAGGGCCTGATCGAGACCAAGACTGGCCCCGGCGGTGGCAGCATTGTCGGTGAGGTTTCTGCCGAGCGCGCGCGCTCCCTGTTAGCCAATTATTTTTACTTTCAGGATCTGTCGATCGCCGACATTTACCAAATGCGAAAAGCACTTGAACCTGAACTTGCGGCGACTCTTGCCGGGAAACTCAGCATGGAGCAGTTGAATGAGTTGCAAGATCTGGCGGAGCGCCACCCAGAACCGGCAAAATCAGCGGAAGAAGAGAAAGAGCAGCACATAGCCTCGCTTGTTTTTCACGCCCGCTTGTCAGATTTCGCTGGGAACCGATTGCTTGGGTTTGTCATTGGGTTCATGGCGCGGATTCTGACGGACCTGACTCTCTATCGCAGGCTTTATGATCCTCCAAATGTCGAGCTTTGGCGCAAGGGACGTGAGCATCAGTTGCAACTTGTTGAGGCTTTGCGCAACGCAGAGCCAGAAAAAGCCCGCGACGTTATGATCTCGCACATGCAGATCGCAGAGGAGCTTATGCGCACGCAGGAAGCTCATCTGATGCGACGTTTCATTGCGGAATAAAAGGCGGCTGACGGGACGCAGGGGCGACGGGAAAGGCGAAAGGATGGTCGGTGCTTTGACGCTGCAGCGCTTACTTCGGCGCGCGCGTTTTGTCCAAATGAACCGGAACCTCGGCCAACCAATCGAAATAGGGGGATTGCCGGGCCTTGTGCCGCAAATCCTTTAATTCGGAGATAGGATCTTCGCTATAATCAATGCGCAAATCCAACGGCGGGCGGTCCGGTGTAAGAATCAAAAGCGCAGCGGATGACAGGCCACGGCTGTCGCCCCCCGCCTGTTTAGCGGCAGTCAAAACACGAAGCATTCGGTCATCCGGAGGCTGGTCATCTGCTGGGGCAGCAGACAACATGGCCTCCAGCACCTCTGGCCTTTCCAGCATGTTTCCTGCGATGGCTATCCCTGGTTCCGTGATGTGGTTCGCATAGGCAACGCTATCGGCCCCGGTGAATCCGTGGGCGCGGGCCTGACGGTCAAGCGCGATCAACTGGCGATGCCCGCGCCCCGGATCGCTTTTGGTTACCGCCTCAACAGCCTCCTGTGCCGACTGTCCTTGATGCATGGCCCGTAACACGTCATCCCGCCAGAATGTGCTGGGCGCTGTTCCCTGCGATGCCACAAGTCCCGATTCGATGTCGCCCCGCAGGACCCACCCCCCCACACAAAGACTTCCTGTGGCTGCGGCGGCGGCAAAAGTGCCAGTTTTCTTATCGAAAGTAAGAATCGAGAAGGTCATTCAACTACCCTATCACATTTTTCTTGAATTTATCATGATAATTTGCCTGAATGCAATTCATCATGATAAATAGTCAGGGAGGACCGCTCATGACACTCTTGAAATTAACCCGCAGGGCAATGCTCGCTGCCGGAGCAGCAACGGCACTTGTCCTTTCGCCACTTATGGCGTCCGCACAAACCCCGTCTGACGTTCTGATCGTTGGGCAGATCGCCGAGCCGAAGGCGCTTGATCCGGCTGCCGTCACAGCCGTCAACGACTTCCGCATTCTGATGAATGTCTATGACGGTCTGGTGCGCTATAAGGACGGCACGCTTGAAGTTGAGCCTTCGCTGGCAACATCATGGGACATCAGCGAAGACGGTACGGTTTACACATTCAACCTGCGCGACGGTGTGATTTTCCATGATGGCAGCGCCTTCAACGCTGATGCGGTCAAGTTCAACTTTGACCGGATGCTTGACGAAAATCATCCCTACCACAACACTGGTCCGTTCCCGCTGTCGTTCTTCTTCTCGGCAGTCGAGAACGTTGAGGTCGTGGACGACATGACCGTCCGTTTTACTTTAAACGCGCCCTATGCCCCGTTCTTGTCGAACCTGGCCTATCCAACGGGCCTGATCGTGTCACCGGTCGCGGTTGAGCAGCATGGGGCAGAATTCGGCCGCAACCCGTCAGGTACAGGCGCATTCAAGTTCGCTGAGTGGCGGTCGAACGAAGCAGTGGTCATAGAGGCCAACGCGGACTATTGGGACGGCGCACCCGAATTGCAGGCCGTTGTCTTCCGCCCGATCACCGACGCCAATACGCGCACTGCGGAAATGCTGGCTGGCGGCATCGACCTGATGGTTGAGGTTCCTCCAGTTGCTCTGAGCGAATTCCAGGGTGAGACCTACACGGTTCACGAGCAGGCGGGGCCACACGTCTGGTTCCTGATCCTGAATGCCAAGGAAGGCCCCTTTGCTGATGTCCGCGTCCGTCAGGCCGCAAATTATGCGATCAACAAAGAAGCGATCGTAAATGACGTTCTGGAAGGTACTGCGGCAGTTGCTGCCGGTCCGACCCCGCCGGCGTTCGCCTGGGCCTACAACGAAAGCCTAGAGCCATACCCCTACGACCCTGACAAGGCGCGCAAATTGCTTGCCGAAGCGGGTGCAGAGGGTGCCGAGCTTACCTTCTATGTCACCGAAGGCGGGTCGGGCATGCTCGATCCTATCGCGATGGGTACCGCTATCCAGGCCGACCTTCAGGCTATTGGCCTGACCGTCAACATCGAGACCTATGAATGGAACACCTTCCTTGGCGAGGTAAATCCGGGCCTCGAAGGCAAGGCAGACATGGCCGAAATGGCGTGGATGACCAACGACCCGGACACGCTTCCGTTCCTTGCCCTGCGTACGAATGCATGGCCGGATCAGGGCGGGTTCAACTCGGGCTACTATTCCAACCCGAAGGTTGACGAACTGCTGGAAGCCGCCCGCGCGGCGACCGATCAGGCAGAGCGCGCGCGTCTTTATCAAGAGATGCAGGTGATCGTGCAGGAAGACGCACCTTGGGTTTTCGTCGCGAATTGGAAGCAGAATGCGGTCACATCCGACCATGTCGAGAACTTCTCGCTCCAGCCGTCGTTCTTCCTGCTGCTGGATGACGTGACCAAGAACTAAAGTGATTGGTGCAGCCGCGCCTTGCGCGGCTGCACATTTCCGGGAGAGGGCAATGGCAGGCTATATCCTGAAAAGACTGATTTCCGCGATTCCGGTCTTGTTCGGAATTTCGATCATTGTCTTCATCATCATGGCCATGATCCCCGGTGACCCTGCCACGGCCATTCTCGGGTCTTACGCGACCCCGGAAAACGTGGAAAAACTCAACCGCGACCTCGGCTTGGACAAGCCGATGGTGCAGCGATACTTCATCTGGCTCGGAAACATGCTTCAGGGCGATTTCGGGCGCAGTTTCTCACTGAACCGGGCGGTTCTGGACGAGGTGCTAGACCGTTTCGGGGCGACGTTGATCCTTGCGGGCACTGCGTTTGTCCTGTGTTCAATCCTTGGAATCGCCGCAGGCGTCGTATCCGCCGCTCGGCAATACGGTTTGGCCGACAAGGCCATCACTTTTGCGGTTCTTTTGGGAATCTCCATTCCTTCTTTTTTCCTTGGTATGATGATGATCCTCATCTTCGCGGTGAAACTGCGATGGTTCCCGGTCTCAGGTATGTGGCCCATCTATGGCGCGCGCGATCTGCCTGCTCTGATCAGCCATCTGACCTTACCCGCATTTGCGCTGGCCGTAGTGGCGACCGGTGTCATCGCACGGCTTTCTCGCTCTGCCATGCTTGAGGTGCTGAGACAGGACTTCATCCGTACTGCGCGGGCCAAGGGCGTGCATGAACGCTCGGTCATCTGGCGTCATGCCCTGCGCGCCGCGATGGTCAGCATCATTCCCGTTCTAGGGGTACAGGCCGGGTTCGTTCTGTCCGGGGCAGTCTATATCGAGATGGTGTTTCAGTGGCCCGGTGTCGGGCGCATGCTGGTCGGCGCAATTCTTAAACGCGACATCTTGTTGGTGCAGGGCGGCGTAGTTTTTGTCGCAGCCTGCTATGTACTGTTCAACATCGCCGTCGATGTCGCGCAAAGCCTGCTCGATCCGAGGATAAAGACATGATGGCCTTCCTGAAGCTTCTGGCACGCAACCGGCTTGCGCTTGGTGGGTTGATCGTGATGGGGCTGGTCGTTTTGCTTGCTCTCATCACACCGCTTCTGCCGCTGGCCGATCCTGATGTGACCGACACGCCCAACCGTTTCAAGAAGCCGTTTTCCGAAAGCGCGCTCTTGGGCACCGACCACCTTGGGCGCGATCTTCTCAGCCGCCTGCTCTGGGGCACGCGCCTGTCGCTGGCCGTGGGTTTCGCCGCCGCGATCGTTGCCGCGACCCTCGGTGCGGCCATCGGCATCATCGCCGGTTTTTACGGCGGGCGAACGGACAACGTCATCATGCGAGGTGTCGATATGCTGATGGCATTCCCCTATATCCTGCTGGCGTTGGCCATTGTTGCCGTACTTGGCCCAGGTCTGATGAATGCGCTTATCGCGGTGGCTGCTGTCAACATCCCTTTCTTTGCCCGCAACATTCGCGGGATCACGGTGGGGATCGCCCATAAGGAGTTTGTCGACGCGGCACGGCTGTCAGGAATGACAGATGCGCGCATTATCCTGACTGAATTGCTTCCAAACGTGATCCCAGTGATCGTGATTGCCATGTCGACCACTATCGGCTGGATGATCCTGGAGACCGCCGGCCTCAGCTTTCTGGGGCTCGGCTCGCAACCGCCGCAGGCCGATCTTGGCTCTATGCTGGGCGAGGCACGCTCGGCGCTGATCACCAATCCGCACACCTCGGTCGTGCCAGGCGCGATGATCCTGATCATCGTCATGGCTATCAACCTCCTGGGGGACGGGGTGCGCGACGCGTTGGACCCGCGCCTGAAATCCGGCGCCTTGTTGCGCCCGATGCCTACAACAATGGTCAAGCGGACCGAAGCGGCCCCGGAAGCTAAGCCCGATACCTTGTTGGCATTGCGTGGATTGAAGACCCAGTTCCATGTCAAAGATCGAGTCTACAAGGCGGTCGGCGGTGTCGACTTACAGGTGAACCCAGGCGAATGCCTAGGAGTTATCGGCGAAAGCGGTTCCGGCAAATCCGTCACGGCGCTCAGCATCATGGGGCTCGTGGCCTCGCCCCCCGGCGTGATCACGGGGGGTGCGGTGCACTACAAGGGCAAGGACCTTGTAGGCGCGCCCTATGAAAAACTGCGATCGCTCAGGGGCGACAGGATCGCCTATATCTTTCAGGATCCGCTGGCCACGCTGCACCCACTGTACACAGTTGGCGATCAGCTGATCGAAGCGGCTCGGGCACATCACCCTATTGACAAGTCCGCGGCCCGTGCCCACGCTATAGACCTGCTGAAATCGGTGCGTATCCCGAATCCGGAACAGCGCGTCGACAGCTACCCGCACGAGATGTCGGGCGGCATGCGGCAGCGCGTGGGGATTGCCATGGCGCTGGCCAACGAGCCCGAGGTTATCATCGCTGATGAACCGACCACGGCGCTGGATGTGACCGTGCAGGCGCAAATCCTGTCGCTGCTGGATGACCTGCGGCGCGAGCGTGGGTTGGCCATCATCTTCATCACCCATGATTTCGGCGTGGTTGCCCAACTTTGTGAACGGGTCGCGGTTATGTATGCGGGCCAGATCGTCGAGGAAGGCCCGACAAAAACCATCCTGAACGCCCCGGCCCACCCCTATACGTCGCGCCTCATGGCCTGTGTGCCTGAATTAGGGCATGGTCGCCGTGAACTTGCAGCCATTCCCGGGCTGCCGCCTGTTGTGGACAAGCTGCCCGAGGGATGCGCCTTTGCAGAGCGTTGCCACAAGGCAAATGATACCTGTCGGCATGGGAACATTGAGCTTGTGCGGCACGGCGCCGATAACTTTGTGCGCTGCATCGCCCCGGAAACCGCCGCGCAGGAGGCATGCCAATGACCACTGCTCTCAAGCTGACAAGCCTTGGCAAGGTCTTTCCTGTCGGCAAGCGCCTGTTCGGTCCACCAAAGGCGCTAGTACGTGCCGTGCAGCCCTTGTCCCTGACGGTTGAAGAAGGCGAAACCCTTGGCATCGTCGGCGAGTCAGGCTGCGGCAAGTCAACTCTTGCACGCATGCTGGTTGGTCTTCTGCCGCCTAGCTCTGGCACGATCGAAATCAATGGCGAACCTTTAGACAATGCCAATCCGGCCCTGTTCGGACGCAAGATCCAGTATGTATTCCAGGACCCGATCAGCAGCCTCAACCCGCGCAAGACGATCCAGCAGATCATGGAAGCGCCGCTGAAGCACCTTCACAACATGCCCGCAAAGGCCCGTGCGGGCCGCATTCGGGAGATCTTTGCCGCAGTGAACCTGCGTGAGGAGTTTTTGGATCGTTATCCGCATGAGTTTTCAGGCGGGCAAGCACAGCGGGTCGGCATTGCCCGCGCGCTGGCCGCGGATGCGCGCATCCTCATTCTCGATGAGCCCGTTTCGGCGTTGGATGTGTCTGTGCAGGCGCAAGTTCTGAACCTGCTGGCCGATTTGAAAGAACAGTTCGGGCTGACCTATCTTTTCATCAGCCACGATCTTGCCGTAGTTGAGGCGGTTAGCGACCGGGTCGCGGTGCTTTATTTTGGCTCAGTGGTCGAGCTCGGCCCGGCGGATGAAGTCTTTGCGCATCCCAAACATCCCTATACCAAGCTTCTGGCCGACAGTGCGCCAGTGGTCGGACGTCCGTTGACCGCGCCAGAGGGTCGAGAAACCGAATTGCCCGACCCGCTGAACCCACCAGAAGGGTGCGCTTTCCGTGCGCGGTGCGCCTTTGCCAGCGACCAATGCGACCGCGAAGCTCCGCGTCTTGAAAAGCAGTCCGATGGTGTGTGGACAGCCTGCTACCACCCCCTTGCAGACTCAATGTAGGGAACGAGGTTTTTGGAGACTCTTGGTGCTCCAAGGCGGGTGAAAGCCGTTCAGATGGCACTGTCAGACAAAACGAGCTTGAGATGGGGCGGGCTGTTTCTTAGCCTCTCCGTATGACAAAACACTCCCCATTTAGGTACTTTAAAACGCGCCCAGAGATCATCCGCCTGGCTGTGATGCTTTTTACCTGCTGAGACGGCCTGGTTTGTTTCAGGCGCTACACAGGCTGCGTGTGGGGTTAGGTTGGCTGTATGTGGCTGCAGGAGCGCCACTTCTAC
>ENA-OQVM01003908-OQVM01003908.1-marine-metagenome-genome-assembly--contig:-NODE-3908-length-15658-cov-7.128875_pt1 | contig 15658 bp, 7 predicted proteins | sample MGYA00237776_ERZ505498 | MGnify/ENA primary metagenome ERZ505498 (study PRJEB26159, sample SAMN06265151) | marine metagenome | isolation source: Helgoland LTER site | place: Germany:Helgoland, sampling... | reverse complement strand
CTCGGATTGAAGAGCCCGTCCATGTAAGCGAGTGCCGAGGTAGAGGTGGTTGGGGTCGTTTTTTTTCAGGGCACTTGTAACCTTGCGGTAATAGGTATCCACCACCAATTCGAGGAAATCCCGGTCTTCTTTCCATCCTGCTTTCTTTACCTTGCGGTCCTGTAGAAACTTGTGGGCAGCCAGATGATTGGGGTCATCCTTGGGGTGGGAAAGGTAGAGCTCGACAATGCCTTTTTCCCGGAAGGGCAGTTCGTTATCGGAGAAGTGTCCGAAGAGCCAAGGATCATCATTGGTAATGCGAGCTTTCTCAAAAAGTCGTTCGCAAAAGGATTCAAATTTGGGGTCGAAAGGGTAGAGGACTGGGTATTCTCCGGTAGCCGCATGCCTCTTTTTACGATCGTTACGGTAGTGGGAGGAAACATTCCAGCGCAGGCAGTAAGAGACGGGCCGGTCCAGTTTCCGAATCACATCCGAGGAGGACCAAGATCCTGCGGTATTGAATCCAAATTTACGTAACTTGCCGGTGGCATCTTTTCCCCAAAGCAGAGTCTGCTCATTAGCTAAGGTATCGGGTCCACCGTCCTCCGGACTGACGGAGTTGACTCCCATGCAAATCATTGGATATCCCTCGGGATCAACTGTCCACCAGCGTCCCGATATTTTTTCGATCCTGTAAAACCCAGTTCCCTCGTGTCGTATTTCTTTCCATCCACCGTAAAGCCCAACTCTTGCCTGCGGTCCAGTTGCAAAACCTTCTAGGTCTGAAAGAGTTGTGCAGACCATTTTTTGGTACTCATCCTTAACCAATAAATCGGCGGATTCTTTGCCTCCAAGAAGAGAGGACCAAGTAATCGTGCACAAGACCAAGAGAATGGTTTGGCGAAAGCGAGGAGAGGGCATGGTTTAGAACCTAAGCAATCAGATCTTTTACAACATGGGAGTGATCCACCCCGGTGAGTTTCCAATCCAGTCCCTGATGCTTTACGGTGAAGAACTCGTGTTTGATCCCAAGTAAGTGAAGCATGGTGGCGTGGAGGTCGTGAACATGAACTTTGTTCTTAGTTGCATGGTATCCAAGTTCATCGGTCTCGCCGTATCCAAAGCCTCCCTTGGTTCCTCCTCCCGCCATCCACATGGAAAAGCCCTTGATATGATGATCACGACCGATTTCACCCTTCCCTTGGTACATCGGGGTTCTACCAAATTCTCCGCCCCAAACTACTAAGGTATCATCAAGCATGCCCCGTTGTTTAAGGTCTTGAATTAGGGCCCATGTAGGTTTGTCGGTTAGGCCACAACAGGTGCCCATGTACTTTTCCAAACCGCCGTGGTGGTCCCAGCCCCGGTGGTAAAGATGAATGAAACGAACGCCTTGTTCAGCAAGCTTTCTTGCGAGCAGGCAATTTGATGCGTAGGAACCATCCCCGGGTGTGGCACCGTACATATCTAAAATATGCTGGGGCTCATTTGAAACATCCATCAGTTCAGGCACCGAGGTTTGCATTTTAAAAGCCATTTCATAAGCGGCTATTCGAGTATCGGTCTCCGGATCGTTAATTGCCTGGTTGCGGTGGCGGTCCAGGGCAGTGATTGCATCGACTAATTTTTTTTGGTGACTTGAACTGACGCCCTTTGGGTTTCGCACATAGTGAACCGGATCGCCCGTGGAATTAAACTCCACACCCTGAAATTTACTGGGAAGAAAACCGGCCGACCATTGGCGGGATGCGATGGGTTGGGGATTGCGCCCGCCCACACTGGTCATCACCACAAAACCCGGCAGATCCTCGGCTTCGCTGCCAAGTCCATAATTAATCCACGAGCCCATGGAGGGACGTCCGCTGATTGCAGTGCCCGTGTTCATGAAAGTATGAGCGGGATCGTGGTTGATCTGCTCGGTGACCATCGAGCGAATGATCGATATATCGTCGGCCATCTTTGCCGTCCATGGAAGGTAGTCACTGACATACTGCCCACCTTGCCCGTACTTTTTGAATTTGGTAAGATGTCCCTGAACTTTTAGTTCTTTGCCCTGTAGTTGAGCGATGGGCTGTCCCTTGGTGAAAGACTCGGGCATTGGTTGCCCGTGTAGTTCATCAAGTTTGGGTTTGTAGTCGAAGGTTTCCAAGTGGGATGGACCTCCAGCCATACAAAGAAAGATGACCCGTTTCGCTTTTGCCTTGGGTAAAAGGAAGCTAGGTTTACCGGAATCTTTTGCTATGAGTGAATTGAGGGCAGCACTACCCAGGCTAAGGCCCGAACCGGCAAGAAAGGCTCTGCGGTTGATATGGTTGGCGGAGAATAGTGGATTCATCGTCTTAAATTGGTTTCAGCGAGATTAAGTACGGCCCGGGCCACCGGAGTCCAGTCTTCCTCGGTACTTGGTACTTGAGAGTCAAATAGTGCGGCCAAAGTTTTTTGTTCAAAGGCATCCGGAGGTCTTGAGAGAGCCTGGCGGAAAGCATAGGTCAGGCGCTCTTTAATGCTGGAGCCTCCACTGCTGACAATCTTTTTAGCAAAGAACTTAGCCGCTTCTAGAAAGGTGGGGTCATTGAGCAGAACAAGGGCAGCTAGGGGGGTGTTGGACTGTGGGCGTTCAGCGGAGCACTCCTCACGACTCGGGGCATCGAATGCCTTAAGCATAGGATGGAGAAACTGTCTTTGCCAATGTACATAGAGTCCACGGCGCCAAAGAGACTTTCCTTTGTCGGTCTGGTATTTTCTTGGGGGGAAATTAAGGTGACGATAGTAGCCGGCAGGTTGCATGGGTTTTACACTGGGGCCTCCGATGGTGGGGACAAGTAATCCGCTAATCGCAAGAGTGTTGTCGCGTACGAACTCAGCGGGTAGGCGGCGGGCGATCTGATAGCTTTGATAGCCAGCAGGGGGTAGGGTGGCTTGCCGGTAGGTTCTACTAAGAAGAATATCCTTGATGAAGACCTTGAGATTCCACTTTTTTTCGATAAGCGAGAGCGCTAGCCGGTCGAGCAATTCGGGGTGTTCCGGCGGGGTACCTTGTCCGCCAAAGTCGGTGAGGTCCGGTGCCAGGCCTTTACCGAAAAAGAGATACCATAGACGGTTGGCAAGCACTCGGGCGTTGATCAGACCAATCCCGTTCTCGGTGTCCGTAAGCCAGTTAGCGAGGTCGAGTCGGGACAGTCTTTCTTTATCGGATTGAATGCTTCCAAGAAATTTTGGTACGGAAGGCAATACAACCGGCCCGCTATCGTCCATCCAGTTTCCTCTCGGGAGAACCCGCATAGTACGAGGTTTAACCGCCCGGGAAACCATGGTCCAAATACCTTGATTTTCCACTTTTTTCTTTTTGCCTACTAATTTACGGTAGCGGTCGATGCTAGCTTGATCGGTTAGCTCAAGATATTTGGTTTCGAGTTCGGCGAGCTTCTTTTTCCATGGTGCCTTCTTATTGTTTTTCGCTTTTTTAAGTTGGCTGGTAAATTGGGTACGGTTGTGGTCGAGAGCGTTAATTCCCAATACGATTTCTCGGGGTAGTGCCATGGTGATTTCTTGGGTAAGACTATCAATTCTTGCCTGCTGCTCCGGGCTAAAGATTTGGATTTCTGGAGGCCGCTTGGTGGGTAAGGAGTTTCCATTAAAACCACGGTCACCCAGATCGGAAAAGAAGGAAGCGAGGGCATAGTGATCCTTGATGGTGTAAGGGTCATACTTGTGGTCATGGCATTGGGCACAGCCGACGGTCGCCCCCATCCATACTTCTGAAACATTGCGTACCCGGTCGGCGGCATAGATCGCGTCGTACTCCTTGAGTTGCAGGCCTCCCTCATGGGTAGTCTGCAGGAGTCGGTTGTAACCGGATGCCACTTTTTGCTGGGTGGTGGAACCGGGGAGGAGATCGCCGGCCAACTGCTCCCGGGTAAACTGGTCAAAGGGTATGTTGTTATTAAATGCTTGGATGACCCAGTCGCGGTAGGGAGATATGTTATGGGGTTGATCTCCGTGGTACCCGACGGTGTCCGCATAACGCACCAGGTCCAGCCAGTAGGTGGCGAGGCGTTCGCCAAAGTGGGGAGAGCCGAGGAGGTCTTCGATTATCCGGGAATAGGCTTTTTCGGATGGATCGGATGCAAAGGACTGAACCACCTCGGGTGCTGGAGGCAGGCCGGTCAAATCGAAGTGCAAACGGCGTACGAGGGTGACGGGGTCGGCCTCTTTGGCGGGTCGGAAATTTCTTTTTTCGATGTCTGCGAGAGCGAATGGGTCAATCCAGTGAGTCGACCATTGCTTGTCCTTTACCTCGGGAGTGGGATGATCAACTGGAGGAACATAGGCCCAGTGGTCCGCCCATTTGGCACCTTCTTTTATCCACTGTTCGAGGATTTGTTTTTCTTTTTTGGTCAGAGGTTTTCCGATCTCGGGCGGGGGCATCAGCTCATCTTCCTCCCCGGAATGAATACGATAAACCATCTCACTATCCTCCGGACTGCCGGCTACAATCGCCATCAGTTCATCATTCTTCGCCTCCGATTCAATATCTAGTCTGAGGTCCGCCTTGCGCCCCTCTTCGTCAGGGCCGTGGCAGGCAAAACATTTATCGGAGAGGATGGGACGGACATCCCGATTAAAGTCCAAGGCTGCCTGGCAGAAGGAAGCCAGAACAAAAAAGAGAATGTGGAAGTAAATACGCATTTAAATTTACAAGTGTAAAGCTATTGGTTTGGGGTAATTTATCCAAGTAGAAATTTGAAAATGGGCTAAATTTGTAGAGGCAGAATCGGAGGTACCGGCTAACGGAATGAGAGAGAAGCAAGGTTCATCATTCCGCTCCGAACACCAGGTTTATCGAAACAAACATATAGGTCATGTCTGCCTGAGGTTGGGCTAATGTTGATGGGTTGGTCGAAATACTCGGACCAACTGCCATTCGGGGTTACCTCGACTTTACCAATCAGTTGGCCATCCATTGAGCCGAGCCGAAGCTGGATTTCTCCTCCGGTTCCGGCACTGGCGACATAGGCTATTATCTGACGAATATCAGTGAGGTTAATCCCTTGGTAACACAGATAGGATCCATGCCCGATGTGACCAACCTCTTTCTCGGAAAGTTTCAGGCCTTGATGGGAATCTGCTACAATACCTGGCAAGTCTCTGGTTCTTAGTTGGATGAGCTGTGATCCACTTAGGGGAGCAACGGGGAGGGCACCGCTATCCACATAACTTGCTTCGAGAAGTAAAAGGGAGCGGTTAGCCTTTTTGGCATCGCTTGGCTTATGAACGATGAGGGTTCCAGAATTTCCCCTTTGTACAGTATCCTCTTCCTGACCCAGGGCAAAAATCCAATCAACCATTTCCCGGGCAACTTTAATACTGTGCTGGGGGTGAGGCATCATCGGTATTTGCCCCCATACACCGGATGAACCATTGACTATTCTTTGTGCGGCTTCATTTCTTGCTTTTTTTACTCCCTCGTATTTTAGCGAGATAGCCGAGAAGGATGGGCCGACCAGTTGCTGTTCCACGGAGTGACAATTAAAGCAGTCACTTGCTTTCATTGAGCTTAATCCAGGGTGAGTCTCAATTAGTAAATTAGATGGTTGGTTGTTGGATTGCGCAGAAACGACTTGGTGAGCTACTTTGATCCGCTTGGGGTTGATGGATGCATCTTCCTCGTCGCTTACTTCAACCAACCACTCTATGGGTTTTCCAAATTCAAAAAAGTCACCATCTTGAGGAGAAATAATTTTTACGGTGGGGGGGCCGTTTCCGACTGAGATGGGTATGGTTTTCACATCCATTGCTCCGTTTCTATCGAGTATGGTTAAAGAGATTTGCACATTCCCGAAATCCTGCAAAGTCAGGGTGGGGTTGGCTTCTTTAGATAGAATAGATCCATCCCCTGGAAGCTTTCGCCATTCATAGGTTAAAGAATCCCCGTCATCCGGATCCATGGATCCTTCGCTGGATAATTTAATAGTAAGGGGTGCTTTCCCGGCGGTTTGGTCGGCGGAGATTTTGGCTACAGGCGGACGGTTTCCTCGGATATAATCAATGCGAACAAGTTTGGCATTTTCGTTTTTCCCCCAGGTTGTTCCATACTCAATTAGATAAAGTGCACCATCGGGTCCAAATTCCATATCGATGGGACGAATGAAAGAATGATCCGGCATAAAAGGTTCAAGATCTACCAATTCTTCGTTTTTATCGAGCCGGGCAGTAAAGACCCAGTTACGGGTCCACTCGTAAATAAATAGGCAGTTATCAAAGTGCTTGGGGAGTTTGGTTTCGCTCTTAAGTTTAGAATTATAATGAAAGACCGGCCCAGCACAGGCGGTTCGACCGCCCCCACGAAGGATGCTAAACTCGGGGGTTCCCCTGGTTCGATACCAAATAAAAGCAGGCTTGGCCGGCGGTAAAGTTATGGGATTTTCGACAAAACTGGATTGGTTGACTGGGGCTTGTGGGTTTTGCGGAGGATGCAGGTCCGAGGTGTTAAAATCCCGCATGGGATAGGCAAAATTATTGCCCACAAAGTAGGGCCAGCCAAAATTGCCCGCCTGTTTTACCTGATTGATCTCATCGTGGCCGGCAGGGCCTCGTTCCCCCTCGAGGTAGGCATCGGGCCCGACATCCCCAAAATAAAGGGTGCCGGTTTTTTGGTTTAGGTTGATTCTCCAGGGATTCCTGCATCCCATTACAAAAACCTCGGGCAACCCTTTCGTGCCATCTTCGGGAAAGAGGTTGCCTTCAGGAATGTCATATCTTCCATCATTCGTGGGACGGATGCGCAAGACCTTGCCATTGTAACTGAAAGGGTTGGAAGAGGATTTTTCGGCGCTTAGACGGAACTGGCCGGGGCGATCATCGATGGGGGCATACCCCTTGGAATCTCCACCTGGGCTGGTATCATCGCCGGTGGAAATATAAAGGCAGCCCTCGGGTCCAAATTCCAGTGAACCAGCATGGTGGGGCCCGGTTCCAAAGGGCTCATGGAATTCGATGAGCTTTTTCTCGCTTCCCTCGACAATTTGGTTCCCCTGAAGGGTGAAGCGTGAAGTCCTCTGGGAGGTCATTCCAACAGGGGAGTGTTGCAGGTAGACCCAGTTGTTGTTCTCGAAATTGGGGTCGAGTGCCAGCCCGATCAATCCCACCTCTCCCCGGCGGGCCACTTCGAACTTGCGAATCAGTGTGGGCTCCCTCTTTTGGGGATCCAGTACCCGAAACTCTCCATTCAGCTCGATAAAAAAGATTCGCCCGTCTGGAGCGACCGCCAATTCCATGGGTTGGTTGAGTTGCTCAAGCAGGGTGACCGCAGTCAACCGACCGGGATCAAAAGAATCGGCATGCAAATAAATAAAAGAAAGCCAATATATTAAGAGTGAAAAAAGAGATTTGGGCATCGGTTAAATCAACCCAATGCCTTGCTTTTTCGCAATAATTTATCGAAAAAATTTGCGTAAAATTTCTTTCGATTTGCGTCATTTTGAATTGGGTCCACGAGTATAAACGAGAAGATTAATCTTTAATCTACAGAATTACTCATAATAAGTTTGCTTGTTGTGTTGAACGGTTTTTGAAAGTTGTAAGAACGATTCCTCAATTCTCATTCTTTACACCCAATATTAAATGTCAGATTCCAACCTTCTCACCGTACAGCAGCATATTTTACGCGAACAACTTCGCTTTTCTGGAGCCTCGGGAGAGTTTTCCTTTTTACTTTCAGGAATTACTCTGGCCACAAAGATTATCCAGGCCCAGGTAAGGCGTGCAGGTCTAGTTGATGTGCTTGGAGAACATGGTGAGGTTAATGTACAGGGAGAAATCCAACAGAAATTAGATGTAATCGCCAATGAAGCGATTGTGCAGGCGCTCACTAGTAGGGCGAGTGTGGGGGTGCTTGCTTCTGAAGAAAATGAAGAGCCTATGATTGTGCACAAAGGAGATAGTGAAGCCAAATATGCGGTTGTCTTTGATCCCTTGGATGGTTCTTCCAATATTGATGTCAATGTCAGTGTGGGTACGACCTTTTCCATTTTGCGGCGTCCTGAAGGTGCAGCCGGAGATAACCCTGAAGCTTGGGTTTTGCAACCGGGTACGGAGCAGGTTGCTGCAGGTTATGTAGTCTACGGATCTTCCACCATTCTGGTGTATAGTGTGGGGCACGGAGTGCATGGGTTTACATTGGACCCTGCAATTGGTGCTTATGTTCTGAGTCATCCCAATATGACGATGCCTGATCGGGGGAAGTATTATTCAGTTAACGAGGCTAATGCGGACAGCTTTCCTGATAAATACAACAAATACTTGGCAGGCTTGAGGAACGGCCAATACGGTACAAAGTATTCTTCCCGTTACATTGGGTCAATGGTGGCTGATTTTCACAGAACTTTGCTTAAAGGCGGAGTATTTCTATATCCTCCGACCGCGGACAATGCAGAAGGAAAGTTAAGACTGCTTTATGAAGCCAATCCGGTTGCCTTCCTTGCCGAACAGGCTGGAGGGGTGGCTTTAGACGGAAAAAATCGTATGCTGGAGGTAAAGCCCACTAGTATACATCAACGAGTACCTTTAGTTGTCGGAAGTAAGGCGGAAATGGAAGATTTTGTTGCCTTGGAAGATTAGTAGATCCGGAAACAATTTACAGGATTTCAAGTAGGTCGCACTCGAAGATCAATGTATCTCCGGGCTTAATTTTACCGCCGGGTCGAGGGTTGTCTCCATAGCCAAGCTCACTTGGTATGTAGATTCTAATTTTACCACCTACTTGGGTTTTGGTAAGGCCACCAGAAAAGCCTTTAATCACCCCATTCATGGGGAAGCTGGCAGGTTCTCCCCGATCAACCGAACTGTCGAATACGGTGCCGTCCGTCAGAGTGCCGTGGTAATGCAGGCGTACGGTATCCTCCATTGTGGGTGTGGCACCTTTACCTGGCTTGAGGATTTCATAGTAAAAGCCGGTAGGGTCTTGCTTAACTCCTTCTTGGGAGGCAAGCAGAGCAAAGAATTCTTTAGCTTTTTCTTTGTTAATGAGAGCATCTTTGGCCTGTTCTGCTTGAGCAGCTTGTCGAACGGCCTGCATCTTTTCCATCATGATTGCTTGAACCTTGGGCTGCAGGGCTTGCATCTCCGCAGGAATTTTTTCGAGAGAAAATCCTTTTTTTAATCCAATTAGAATGGCTTCAACCTGAGAATCTTCAAAGCCCATCTTGTGGAGGCCAGATCCGTGTGCAATCATCATACCAATGGCTTCATAGGTTGCCTGGTCAGGAAGGACTTTAGTTTTTTCCTCAGCTGTGAGGCGAAGGCATGAGAGCCCTGTGAGCAAAACGACGGCAAGTAAGCAAGCGGTCGATCGAGAGATTAAGGAATTAGTCATCGCACAACGCTCACAGCTACGGATTTTTAGTCAACCCAGAACCTTTCCTTCTAAAATAAAAATTGAATTCTTTGTGTTTCTTGATTGGACAAATCTTAGCTCGTTGTGCAGAAGGGATTTTTAACGAACTGAATATGCGAATCAATTCCTCCCTCCCGTTGTTTCTTCTAACGCTGTGCACAATTTGCACATCTATCTTTGCTCAAAGTGTTGTTTACAAAGGGGGCAATGGTCCCGGGCAGGGCAAGCACTTAGTCCTGGTGGCGAGCGATCATGAGTACCGTGCCGAGGAAACCATACCCGCACTTGCGAGAATTCTCTCAGTTCACGGTGGTTTTGATTGTACGGTTTTGTTTGGGGTTACTGATCAGGGAGAAATCCAAGCTGGGATATCGAACATTCCTGGATTGGAAGTTTTACAAAAAGCAGACGGGCTGGTCTTTTTTGCACGTTTTTTGGCCCTTCCTCCCGAACAGATGAAGCATCTTGACGACTATTTTGGCCGGGCTGGTCCAGTGGCTGGGCTTCGTACTTCGACGCATGCTTTTAAATATGACAAGAATCGGGCCAATGATCCCTATGCTAAGTACAGCTTTCGTTATACAGGTAAGGAATACAAGGGTGGCTTTGGGGAACAGATACTTGGGCAGTCCTGGGTGGGGCACTATGGGCAAAACCATAGGCAGAGCACCCGCATCGATCTGATTGAAGCAAAGAAAAAGCATCCGATCTTACGTGGAGTGAATAAGGTTCATGTACAGGCGGGTGGGTACAATGCCGAACCCCAAGCAGACTGGAATATTCTGACCATGGCTCAGCCCCTGATGTCGATGAAGCCAGACGGTAAAGATGATCCGCAGAAGCCACCCAAGGCAAGTGAATGGACCCGGGAGTATACTGGCAAAAACGGAAAAAAGGGGAGGGTGTTTACTTCTTTATACGGTGCCTCCCAGGATTTGCTCAATTCCGGGTACCGCCGTCTTATTTTGAACGGAATCTATTGGACGGTTGGTTTGGAGAACGAAATTAAGGCGGACTCCAAGATCGATTTTGTCGGCCCATACAATCCCACCAAGTTTGAGAACCGCGGAGAGGTCAAAGGAGTGAAGCCGCTCATGTATGCCGATTTAAACGGAGCGATTCCTGCCGATCCCAAGGCAGTTGTTCAAAAAGTTCAGTCCATCACGGCGAAGAATCAAAACATTCGCAAGGGTGCCCGTTATGTTCGGGTTGAGGTCGCGGATGATAACCGGATTCTCACCCTAAATGAAGTGGAGGTCATTAGTGGTGGGAAGAATATTGCTCCCAAGGGGAAGGCCACCCAATCGAGCACGGGGGCAGGTGGAGTCGCCTCCAGGGCAATCGATGGTAATAAAGACACCGATTACAACAAAGGCGGACAAACCCACACCGATGGATTTGGGTCCATTAATCCTTGGTGGGAAGTGGATTTAGGCGGTGAGTATAAAATTGATGAGGTGGAAGTTTGGAACCGTAAAGGATTTGAGTCACGGCTCAATGGGTTCACCATTCAACTATTGGATGCCAATCGTAAGCAGATTTACAAGAGCGGAAAAACAAAAGGTGCCCAGCGTACCAAGTTTACCTTAAGGTTTAGAACCGTAATCGATTTTTTCCTCTACAACGGACAGCGTGAACCCGAGGTGGCCAAGCCCGTTTCTAAGAAGGCAGTAGTGCCTGATGGATACCGGGACGAATTACCCTTTGCTTTCAAGAAGGGGGATCGAATCGCCATTCTTGGGAATGGCTTAGCCGATCGTATGCAACATGACGGTTGGACTGAGGCTCTGCTGCAAAGTGAACTCGTTGGCCAAGAAGTAAGCTTCCGAAATATGAGCCTTTCTGGCGACCGACCCAATAGTTACCCGAGGAGTAAGGGGTTTCTTGAAATGAACGACTACCTCCGTCATGTGAAAGCGGATGCGGTCTTTGCCATGTTTGGTTACAACGAATCCTTTGATGGTGAAAAGGGTACGAGCAGGTATGAGCAGGATTTACTTAATTTCATAAAGAATATTCGTGAGACCAAAGCCAACGGGGAGAGTTTACCCCGTATTGTTTTGTTCAGTCCAATCGCATTTCAAAACTTGAAAGACCGCAACCTTCCCCGTGGAAAACTTCAAAACAGGAACCTCGCTCTCTATGCAAAAGTCACTGAGGAAGCCGCGAAAGTTACTGGAGTTGAATTTGTTGATCTTTACAATCCAACTCTGTCGCTTTTCCAAAAGACTACTCAACCACTAACAATTAACGGGGCTCACTTGAATGAGGAGGGTAACCGATTGCTTGCAGAGATCATCGCAAAGGCACTTCTTAAAAAAGAGGTGGAGGCAAAAGCTTCCCTGGAAACTCTCCGCCAGGCTGTTCTTGACAAAAACTGGCACTGGTTTAACCGCTACCGGGCTACGGATGGCAATGACATCTGGGGAAGCCGTTCCAAGTTGCGCTTTGTCGATGACCAGGCCAATGGCTTGGTTTTGCAGCATGAACTTGTCATGCTGGATGTGATGACCGCCAACCGAGACCAGAATATCTGGAAAGTTGCTCAGGGTAAAAAAAGCAAGGTGGATGACTCCAATGTGCCAGCCCCCATCAAAGTCGTCTCCAATGTGGGAGGTGGGAGCATCAGTTCGAGTGCGATCAAGGAAGGGTCCACCAAATACTTGAGTCCTAAGGAAAGTTTAAAAAGCTTGTCTGTACGCGATGATTTTGAAGTGAATTTGTTTGCTGACGAAAAGCAATTCCCTGAGCTGATCAATCCAGTGCAAATGCAGGTAGATACAAAAGGACGCCTGTGGGCCGCTGTCTGGCCAACCTATCCGATGTGGGAACCTATGCAGCCAATGAACGATGCTTTGGTAATTCTGCCCGATGACAATAACGATGGCAAAGCGGATCGGATCATTGAGTTTGCCAAAGTTCACAACCCAGTAGGTTTTGAGTTTTGGAATGGTGGAGTATTGGTTACCTCGGGTCCTGATTTACTCTTCTTAAAAGACACGGATGGAGATGATAAAGCAGATGTGCGGTATGTTATTTTGCAGGGTCTAGGTACATCGGATACACATCACGCAGCAAATAACTTAATTTATGGCCCTGATGGTGGAATTTATTGGCAAAGCGGTGTCTTTCTTCAGCACAACCATGAACATCCTTGGGGGCCTAGTCTTAAGACTACTGCCTCCGCGATGTATCGATTTGACCCACGTAGGCACACCATTGCCTTTCATGGTAGTAACAGCCCAAACCCCCATGGCATTGCTTTTGACTACTGGGGCTACCATTACGCAACTGATGGAACCGGAGGGCGTGCCTACCAGGTTTACCCTCATGGGAATTCATGGAAGATGCGTTCACTGCTTGCTAAGGAAGTACGCCCAGTTCCCGCATGTGAAGTTGTCTCGAGTGATAACTTCCCTGATTCTATGCAGGGCGATTTTCTCATCTGTAATACCATCGGATTTCTTGGGGTTAAGCAATACAAGCTTCATCGGGATGGCGACTTTTCGATGAGCAAAAAATCAGGCAAATGGGAGAATGGAAAACAGGTTACTTCCAAATCGAAATTTGGTGAAGTTTGGGGTACTCCCCATGGACAAAAACTGAGTGTAATCAAGGATTTAGCCGGTGGTTCCCAAGTACAAGAGGAATCCGTTGGCTTTATGCTTAGCGGGGATAAGAACTTTAGGCCGACCGATGCGATTTTCGGAGAGGATGGAGCCCTCTATGTTTCCGATTGGCAGAATGTTATAATCGGGCACATGCAGCACAATGTAAGAGACCCTAATCGCGATGAAAAGCATGGTCGGATTTACCGCTTTACTAACAAAAAGAAGCCTCTGCAAAAAGCGGTCAAAATCGACGGGGAGCCCATAGAGAAGCTTCTTGCTAATTTGATGCACCCAGTGGACAGCGTGCGCCATCGTACCCGGGTGGAGTTGAGCGAGCGTGATTCCTCCGCGGTAATTAAAGCGACCCAGGAATGGATGAAGCAATTTGACCCGAACAAAAAGGAGGATGCCCACCACTTGCTCGAAGCTCTTTGGGTACATCAGCAGCACAATTTCCGAAACGGACGCTTGCTCAATAAACTTCTCAAGTCACCCCATCCGCATGCTCGGGTGGCGGCTCTAACCGTTCAGCACCATTGGTACAATGCCAATCCCACAAAGGGGGTTGAAGAAATTGAGGAAGAGCATATCGAAGTGGTGGCAAAGTCAGGCGTTCTTTCTGATACACCCGATTTAACTACCGTTCGCATCGGAACTATCCCCGAAAAAATGAAGTATGACCTTGCCGAATTTACGGTTAAGGCAGGTAAAGCAGTTAAACTTATTTTTGCCAATCCAGACTTCATGCCGCACAACCTGGTGATGGTTAATCCTGGCAAGGCAGACGAGGTTGGACAGGCAGCGATTAACTTGGGAGCCGGTGGATTTGATGTAGCCTTTGTGCCAGAGAGTAAGGAAATTCTCTGGGCTAGCAAATTGATCGACCATAAAGGCGAAGAAGTTATACAGTTCACCGCACCGGCAAAGGCTGGTGACTATCAATATGTATGCACTTTTCCTGGCCATCACTTTATAATGCGTGGAGTGATGAAAGTCCGTTAGGTCACCCTTACTTTCCTTTTCCTAAACCTGCCAGGTGAGCGGGAAAAGTAACAATGTCGTGAGTATCTATACTGGAAATTTCATGAACAAGGAGGGCAGTAGGCAACCCGAATGGGGAATTGGAAAGGTATTTAACTCAATATAAGGTGCTCCAATGAGTGTATCGATTTGTATGACTTATGTAAGGACATGAGGCAGTAACATATTGTCGATTCAAAGTTCCCCAAACTAGTGCAGAAGAAAGGTCAATTAATGGCTTAGGCTCGATCTCCTTTTCCTGGTTTTCTTCTTTTGCCTAGAGATCGTTTGACCTTCTCTTCTCTCTGTTGAGCTTTCCTTTTAGTGATGTTTAGTTAGAGTTTAACTTATGAGTGAAGTCGCAGAATTCCGTGCCCGTTCGGGTGATGAAGTGTTAGCAAAGAAACTGAACGGTTTGGCATGGGTGGTATCAGCCGCTGTACTAGGTTTGGTGGTCATGATGCAGAAGATTAAAATCCCACTTCCTGATGGAGTTGAATTCAGTTATCTGCCGGGCTTTCATGCTCTGCTCAATTCAGCTGCAGCAGTCTTTTTACTGTTTGCACTCTGGGCGATCAAGCTGGGAAAAGTAACCGTGCACCGCAAAATGATCTATGCTGCTTTTGCCTGCTCTTTTATTTTCCTGCTCTCCTATGTGGTCTATCATATAACCACCCCAGCTACCTTGTTTGGTGATGCCAACCAAGACGGGTTATTAAGTACGGCTGAAAGAGAAGCAGTTAGTGGGACCAGAACCTATTATTTATTCATTTTGATTTCTCATATTGGCTTAGCTGCACTGAGCTTCCCATTCATTTTGCTCACCTTTGTCCAAGCCTTCACCAACCAGTTCTCCAAACACCGCAAGCTCGCCAAGCGTGTCTTCCCGGTCTGGCTTTATGTGGCTGTCACCGGACCCGTGGTTTATTTCTTTCTACAGCCCTATTATTGATTAAAATTTCGTTCATTGAACCAATCAAGGTTCTGAACTTATTTTTAGGCATATTTTCCCTAAACGATTGCATCTATGGGTAAAAATTTGCCATGATGACGACATGTTAAATATACAAAATTACATAATTTTTATACTAGCTTTTTTCTTTGCTGTTCAAGCATTTGCTAAAGTCCCGGAAGTACGTACTGAGACACGCGAGGAGAATGGGAAGAAGATAAATTACATGTTTATTGATGGGGTCAAGGTACATGAGACTAACCCTGCAAAAGTAAGTTTCCCTCCGGTGGTTGAGCCAAAGCCCTACGATCCCCAGTGGGGTAAACCGCCCAAAGGTGCGATTGTTCTTTTTGACGGCACCGAGAGTTCGATGTCTAATTGGACGGCGATGAATGGTTCTCCCACCAAGTGGACATTCGAGGATGGAGCTTTGGTTGCGGTTCCTCGGAGTGGATACATTCGATCCAAGCAGGATTTCGGTTCCTGTCGTTTGTACCTAGAATTTGCCACGCCCGCACCATCCAAAGGAACTGGGCAAGCGAGTGGGAATAGTGGGGTATTCCTCATGGGGAAATATGAGATTCAAGTTCTTAATTCTTTTGGGGGAAATGCCAATTCCACTTACCCCGATGGTCAGTGTGGTGCACTTTACGGCCGGGCCAAGCCTATGGTCAATGCCTCCCGGGCTCCTGGCCAGTGGCA
>ENA-OQVM01003905-OQVM01003905.1-marine-metagenome-genome-assembly--contig:-NODE-3905-length-15680-cov-4.476575_pt1 | contig 15680 bp, 8 predicted proteins | sample MGYA00237776_ERZ505498 | MGnify/ENA primary metagenome ERZ505498 (study PRJEB26159, sample SAMN06265151) | marine metagenome | isolation source: Helgoland LTER site | place: Germany:Helgoland, sampling... | reverse complement strand
GCTGAAGTAAGCTTGAGGCAAGCGATAGCGTTGAAACCTGACTTGGCCGAAGTCCACAACAACTTGGGTAATGCGCTAAAAGAACTAGGCAGATTAGAAGAAGCTGAAGCGAGCTACATGCACGCAATAGCGTTGCAACCTGACTATGCCAGAGTCCACAATAACTTGGGTGCCACGCTTCTAGAACTTGGCAGATTAGAAGAGGCAACGAACATTTATCACCTGATGCTGACGACAAAATCAGAGTGTGTTTCTAACGTGACGGCTTCTCCGGTGATCGCTCTACTTCCTTTTGGGCGAGCTGGTTCCATGTTTTTTCATTCGCTATTCGATGGGCACCCTGAGGTTGCAACCCTTCCTGGAGTTTACTTTAAAGGTTGGTTCGGAATAGATCAATGGCGCCGGTTTGCTCCTGACCTTGGCAAGCTCGATTGGCGCGAACACCTCATTGCAAAGATTGTTAAAGAATATCAACCCTTTTTTAATGCAAGCTGTAAAAATAACGTGGCGGGGAAACCATTCGGAAACTCACAGTGGCTGGCTAAAGACCTAGGTTTTACTAATATGGGGCCAGATCAATCACAAACATTTTTCGTGGATCAAAAAAGCTTCTCCGATACATTTTTATTTTTATTGAAACCATTTTCGTCGATAGGTATTCAAGAATGCTTCGAGCTAATCCACCGAGCATTTGAAATTTCCGCACGCGGAAACGCGTGTACTAACAGCCAAAAAAGTAGTAATATTTTTTATCATATTCATAATCCTGATCCGTACGAGCATGCCCACTTTCTGAAACACTATCCTCAGGCACGCTTGCTGAATATTATTCGTAACCCTATACAAAGCATGGAATCTTGGATGTTATCCGAACGTTCTGGTCATATTGAAAGCGCGGATGAAAACACAAAAACAGTTAGGGGACATGTCCAATTGATCTATCGCTGGATTAAGATGGTTAACGTAGTGGCGACCATGTTCATGCAATTGCAATCACCTTTTAACTCCCAAGCTCATAGCCGTGGTGTTCGGTTGGAAGATGTAAAACGTAATGCCCACGACGTTATGCCCAAAATTGCTGCCTGGATAGGTATCCCTGACCATCCAGCCATTTATGAATCTAGCTTCTGTGGTTTTCAGTATTGGGGCCCTTCATCAAAAGAAACCGGCAAGATCACTGGATTTGACACTAAGGCGATCGATTTGCCTGCCGGGAGATTGCTTGGTAGCCGAGACATTCTTATTTTCGAGACCCTTTTCTGGCCTTTATCGTACCAATATGGCTATACGCAGCTCGAGACTGCGGAATTTCGTTGCCAGCTCATGGAAATTCGTTCCTGGCTTGATGAACCCCTGGAATTTGAAAAACAGCTTTATGACGAGTTGTTTGACCAAAGCTGTGCGTTGGAAAAATTGACGCCCTATATTCGTCTTCATGACCTACTTTCACGGCTTTGGGAAACACTTTATCGGGATGGTACTTACCGTAATATGGTGAAACCTCTAGAACTGGCAGATTAAATGTATTCAGAACGCTCAAATCCCATAAATGAAATCATAAAACCCCAAAAAGCAGGACGTGTAGTTTGGATAACCGGCTTGTCTGGCGCGGGGAAATCAGTTTTGGCGGCGGCTCTGGTTGCGCGCCTTCGTAAGATCGATGATGACATAGTGCTACTCGATGGAGATGAACTGCGCGAGGTATTTGGTGCAACGTCCGTCAATGCCCAAAATTACGGCAGAGATAAACGCATGGCCTTGGCAATGCAATACGCGCACCTTTGTAATATCTTGGCTAAGCAGGGCTTTACGGTAGTTATCGCTACTATTTCTCTATTCAGAGAAGTCCATGAATGGAACCGTGCAAACTTGCAAGGATATTTTGAGGCGTATCTCAGAGTTCCTTTAGAAGAATTACGACGACGTGATCCGAAAGGAATTTACCGCGGCTTTGATGCTGGAGAAATCAAGGATGTGGCAGGACTGGATCTTCCTTTTGACGAGCCAGAAGCTTCGGATTGGATTGAGGAATTTCTACCGGGAAAACGGGTTGATGAGCTAGCAAATGAATTGCTAACTGCTTTTTTAAAATAGGAGAAGCTTGTAGTGAAAAAAACTTTCAAAGCTGGAGACTTTACAGGATTGGCTTCCGATTATTCTCAACATCGCCCAGATTATTGCCCCTCTATACTTGATGCACTGCTTGGACTTCTCGATACGCAGGTAGAGTCTGTAGATTTTGCCGATATTGGCGCAGGCACTGGCATCTGGACGCGTATGGTTTATGACAAAGGCGTAAAGTCAGCTTTCGCATTAGAACCAAACGATGAAATGCGTGCCCGAGGCGAGGCTGACAATAGAGAAACTTCGATTCGTTGGTTTAAGGGTAGTGCTGAGAAGACAGGGCTGCCCGATGCGTCCTTTGATTGGTTAACGATGGCATCATCGTTTCATTGGAGCAGTTTTACTGAAGCTACTCAAGAAATTAAACGTGTACTTCGAAATCGCGGTCGCTTCACGGCATTGTGGAATCCTCGTCTAATCAAAGTAAATCCATTGCTAATTGAAATCGAAGCTCATTTGGACACATTGCGCCCGAACATACAGCGAGTGTCCTCAGGGCTTTCTGGTATTACCGAGACACTGACCGAACGACTTTGGGCTTCTCATTGCTTCGATGATGTAGTCTACCTCGAGGGGCGCCATGTGATTAAAATGTCGCCGGCACGTTATCTGGGTGCGTGGCGTTCTGTGAATGATCTTCGCGTTCAACTTGGCGAAGAAAAATTTAAATCTTTCCTTGCTTTTGTAGAGCGTCAGATTAAAGATTTGGAAGCGATAGAAGCAACTTACCTAACTCGCGCGTGGTCAGCGCGCCGCAAAGACTGAATCGCAATGTCCTTACAATTTTTAACCAAGGCCGGCACGCTATCAAGACTGGAAAAGAAATTATTTTCAGCGCAGATCGCGCCTATTGTCGTATTTACTGTAGCTGATTGGCTGGTCGGCCGCACGGCTTGTCTGGGCAAAGTGACTTCTACCTTGGCTGATGGACCTTGGATCGTGCGATCAAGTTGCTCGCGTGAGGATAATTCAGTCGGATCAAACGCGGGCGCATTTTTGACACTCAAGGATGTTACAGTAATCGACTTAGAAACCTCGATTGAAAAAGTAATTGCATCCTATGGTGATACCATTGTAACTGACGAAGTCCTCATTCAACCGATGTTACAGGATGTCATACGTTCGGGCGTTACGTTCTCACATGATCCGAGCACTTGCTCTCCAAACAGAATAGTGAATTGGTCTGAGGGCAATGACACCTCAACTGTTACAAGTGGCGCAGGTGGTCGTACTTGGATTCAGGCTGCAGAATCTCCAGTATCGCCTCCTGGAGATTTGTCCGGCGTATTTGAATTACTGAATGAACTGCTTGCGTTGTTTGGCAATGAACCCTTGGATTTCGAGTTTGCTTTCACTGCTTCTGCACTCCCTGCTGAGTCCTCAACAATAAGAAGGGAGCCAGCCTTGTGGCTATTGCAAGTTCGACGACTGATACTGCACAGTCTACCTGAGCTTGAAGTAATTCAGTCTGCTAGGCTGCAATGTATTCAGGATAAGGTGGCGCGGGGGATGCAGCCGCATCCTTTCTTGGTCGGCCGGAGTACCGTCTATGGCGTAATGCCGGACTGGAATCCTGCCGAAATCATTGGATTACGACCAAAACCATTAGCACTTTCGTTGTACCGCGAGTTAGTTACAGATACGATCTGGGCTTATCAAAGACATAATTATGGGTATCGAAATCTGCGCAGCTTCCCGCTGATGATACATTTTTTTGGTTTGCCTTATATAGATGTGCGCTTATCGCTCAACTCTTTCATACCCGCGGATCTGGAAGAAGGGTTGGCTGAAAAGCTCGTTAATTATTACCTCGATAGTTTGCTAGCTCGGCCGACGTTACACGACAAGATTGAGTTTGATGTTGTCTTCTCGTGTTATACCTTCGATTTGACTCAAAGTCTGAAACGATTAGCGGAAGTAGGTTTTGCTAAGCGTGAGAGCGAGGCCATTGCAGATAGCCTGCGTCATTTGACAAATCAGATCATCCATCCCAAAGAAGGATTTTGGCACCAGGATGCCGCCAAGTTGGAAATACTGCAGGCCCGGCGCACTGAATTGCTTGCTTCAAGCACCGACCCTTTAGATAAGATTTATTGGCTATTGGAAGATGTAAAACGCTATGGAACCTTGCCCTTTGCCGGGCTAGCGCGTGCCGGATTCGTGGCTATTCAAATTCTCAAATCCCTAGTAACAGTGGGCATTTTTTCTAAAGCAGATTACCATGCCTTTATCGCTGGAGTTTCCACCGTAAGCGGTCAACTTAGGCGGGACCTTGCGATCATGAGCAAGGGCGATTTTTTAGCCCATTATGGCCATTTGCGTCCCGGCACATACGACATCCTCTCCCCGCGTTATGATGAAGCACCCAATTTATATTTTGACTGGGAGAAAACTTGGCAAGCATCAGTACCTGCGAAACCATTTTCTGTGACCATACAACAGACGCGCGAAGTAGAAAAATTACTCCAAGCCAATGGCCTGCATACCGACTCGGCAGGTTTGTTTAATTTTCTTAAGGCCGCGATTGAGCAGCGTGAATTCGCCAAGTTCCAATTGACACGAAATCTTTCTGATACTCTGGCGTTGATATCCCAGTATGGTAAAACGATGTCAATATCAACTGAAGATCTTGCTTATTGTGACATTACTAGCATCAAAGAGTTGCACATTGCAGCGGTTAACCCAATAGATTTTCTCGCACGTAACATTGATCAGGGTAAAGCACGTTATAGAGAAACGCTGGCAGTTTCGCTACCACCTTTAATATTAACGCCTGAAGATGTATGGGCTTTTGAGCTGCCAACAACAACGCCCAATTTTATCACTCTGAAGCAGGTGACCGCGCCAGTCATTAGCTATGATGACCGAGAGAATCTGGCAGGGGCGCTGGTTTGTATCCCCAATGCCGACCCGGGTTTTGACTGGCTTTTTGCTTTCCCGATTGCCGGCTTGATTACCGCCTGGGGCGGTGCTAATTCGCATATGGCTATCCGGGCTGGCGAGCTTGGTTTGCCTGCCGTGCTCGGAGCAGGGGAAGCTTTATACCAACGCTGGTCTGCCGCAAAGCGCTTGCATTTAGATTGCGCCGGGCGTCGGGTTGAAGTGCTATCGTGAAGGTCGTAGTGGTTAGCCAACGGATTGATTTTATCCCTGAACGAAATGAATACCGTGACGCGCTGGATCAACGGTTGGTAGCATTTATCACAAGTGCGGGCGCTTTAGCAGTTCCTGTACCGAACACACTTATTAATTCCGATCGATTAGATGCTTGGCTGCTTAATATCAAGCCCGCTGCAATACTACTCTCCGGCGGAAACGACATTGGCGAATATCCAGTGCGTGATTTAACAGAACGGATATTGCTCGATCATGCCCAAAAAAGCATGTTGCCCGTATTGGGGATCTGCAGAGGTATGCAGATGTTGGGCGTTCGTGCGGGAGGTACGTTGAAGCCAGTAACCGATCACGTAGGCATACGACATCAACTATTTGGTCATATCGTAGGTAAAGCTAATAGTTATCATAATCAAGCTTTAATAGATGTACCTGCTGAATATTCCTTGTTGGCGCGCAGTGAAGATGGCGGGATAGAGGCCATTCGTCACATCCATTTACCTTGGGAAGGTTGGATGTGGCATCCTGAGCGGGAACCGGTATTCGTCTCTCGAGATATTGATCGATTAAGAGCATTGTGGTCATGAAAGCAATTATTCTTGCTGCCGGACGTGGTAGTCGCATGAAAAAGCTGACTGATGAGAGCCCAAAATGTTTAGTGAAACTCGGAGGCAAGACACTGCTTGATTGGCAGTTGGATGCCTTTAAGAATGCCGGGATATCCCAAATTGCAATTGTTACTGGCTACAAGCGCGAGTTGCTTGCTAATCGTGGATTAGAGGAATTTTATAACGCCCGATGGGCCGAAACCAACATGGTTTCCTCTTTGGCTTGTGCCGGTCCCTGGTTAATGGAGGGGCCATGTATTGTGAGTTATTCAGACATTTTTTATTGCGTTAGGGCAGTAACATTGCTGATAGAAAATCCTATGCCTTTGGCTATTACTTATGATCCTAATTGGCTTGCCCTTTGGACGCGGCGCTTCGGCGATCCCCTGCTTGATGCAGAAACATTTAGGTTGAATCTAGACAATACGGTTGCCGAGATTGGCAACAAACCAGAATCTGTTGAGGAAATTCAGGGGCAATATATGGGCTTGCTGCGAGTCGAGCCTGAGGGCTGGGTGGAGATACTACGCATTTGTTCAGCTTTGACATCTGTCGAGTCCAATAGAATACATATGACACGGGTACTACAAAAAATTATCAAGTCAGGGAAAGTATCTATCAATGCAATTTCATACAATGGTGAATGGGGGGAAGTAGATTCGGTAAAAGATCTGGAGGCTTATCGTACCGAACCACGTTAAGCACTCAACTTAGATATAATTTACGGAAATTAATTACTTCGTTTAGTATCGTTCTAGCCATTGCTCTGAATCCACGAGGGCTGAATTTTTTGTTCGTGTAACCCAGGGTTCTTAATGCGGTTCTAACACCGTTATAACCACATTTCAGTTCGTCCACAATAGTATATATAGGGGTAAGATGAAGCCATTCAGACTTATCTGGCTGTGCCCCCTAGAATAGAGATGGTCTAACTTCATGGGACACTCATGGGACACTGCACGAAAACTCAATACAACTTAAGCCATTTTGCTACAATCTATAAAATGATAAAACCTTTTGTCGGTAGTTGTGGAGTATTGGGATAATTAGTGAGCGTAGAACTCATAATCCGTTTGTTCGGGGCTCGAGCCCCTGTGCGCCCACTAACCAACTCAATGAGTTAAAGATTGCCACGCTGTTCAGCATCCAACATCGAATATAAGATGTAGCTGGGGTCGCAAACGCTATCCTAACGTATAGGCCAGGTACTCAATACTAGCTTTGCGGTTCGGCGCTACAGCCTCGCCGTCTGTTTGGGCTTCTCGAAACCATACTCCCTGTCTACTAGTAACCGCCCAGCCAGCACCCCACCCTAGGGGCACACCCCGATAAGTCAGAATGGTTCCATTGCGCCCGTGTAAATACTATTGTGGACAAACCGTTGGGTACTTCTGAGAGCAACGCTATGAAACCATTTCTCTAAGTTAATAGTATAAGAACATTAATCACACAATCATTTTGGTATGACATCAAATGCTAAAACAATACGCTCCTCTTTTTCTTCAAATGGAACCGTGTAGTGATGAAGCGAAGATGGGAAAAGGCATAAACTGCCAGTCGCTACATCGATAATACTTTTTCCACTTTGCTCCACTCCTAGGACATGATCTTTATCACTCAAACACAAAACGAGGTTGCCACTATCAATCTCTGATTTTGGGGGGACGTTTATATAGACACTACCTGTTATCCAGCCACTATTGTGCATATGAGGAGCTAATTTACCGCCACTTTGCATGCAGACAAGCCAGCCCTTAATTTCATAAGAAGTTGGCCAATTCTTTATAAAACCCTCCTCACTATCTTTAAATTGGATCCGGTATTTTTCAATTTCAGCATGAATAATATTTTCGATTTCTGTTTTGGGTACTCTTCCCTGTGAGAAAATATTGCCTGCCGTTTGTACCCCGTTCGTTAAATGTCCTTGCACTTTATAAGAAACTGAACTGTCGGTTAAGACAGCTCTCGTAGTCTCAATAAAAATATTTTCGAAGTCATACAGTGCGTTTAAGTCAGTCTTTACAACATACTTTAACGGGTCGTTGCAAAATGAATTTAATTTCTTTCTCCCATATTTAAACTCTGAGCGAAAACCTAACGAACCAAGGACAGCATTAGTCTCAACTTGGTTTACTAAAAAGTCATATTTTTCATAGAAAACAGTTTCTTCGTCTTGAAGGTACGAGCATTGAATGGCATAGAGTTTACTTTGGTGAGTGTCACATAGCTCAAATTGCTCCGCGGCTAAATTGTATTTTCTACTTTCGAATAAGAGAACTCCCAAATTGTAGTGGGCTTCGGCTAAGTCAGGCTTCAACGCTATTGCTTGCCTCAAGCTTGCTTCAGCCTCATCTAATCTGCCCAGCTCTTGTAACGTATTACCTAAGTTGTAGTGGGCTGCGGCATCATTTGGAGCTAATTTAACTGCTTTTTCTTTGGCAACTACTGACTCGGGTATCCTGCCTAACTGATTGAGTACTGCTCCAAGTACTTTCCAGCCAAATTGATGTTTGGGAAACTCGTTAGTAATTGATCCCGCGAGCTTTTCAGCGTCATCAAATCGCCCGTTCTGATAGTGCCCTAGAAGACTAGTAAGTTGTTCCTGAGATGGATTGTTAGCCTTTAAGTTTTGTTTTTTTTCCTTTTTCTTCTTCTTTTGTTCAGATAATTTCTTGAACTTCTGTGACAATGATAGGCTTTTATTTTGCACAGCTAATTTGGGCTTCTTTACCTGTGGGGTTGGTGTGAGCTGTGATTCCAAGACATTTATTTTTACTCCAGTCACACCCTTCGTTTTCGCCTGTTCAATCACTAGCTTTGCATTATCAAACTTCTTATCTTTGATTAGAGCGTCAACATAACTCAACCAAAACTGTTCTATCTTTGGGTCTGCTTTGAGAGCAGTTTTAAATAACGGTAATGCCGCATCTGCTTTATTCACTGATACTGCTAATAAGCCTAGGTTATGGTTAGCGTCCGGATGTAAAGGCTGAGATTGCAAGATAGCTCGATAAAGACGTTCTGCTTCTTCAAGCTTTCCTTCTTTATGTGCTGCAACGCCTTGCTGCAGTGCTTGATCGACAGTCAGCTCCATGGAAAACTCTTAATATGCTTTTAGTTATCAGGTTGATTACGACTTACTAGCCTGCTTTCGACCAGCCATAGTCCCACTGATCAGGTTTGCAATCGTTACATTCCAGTGCGTATCCACTGGCTCTTTAGCCTAAGATAGCTGCACCCGCATCATTTGCCTGGCAGCCGCCCAGACAACATTGTACCGTAGGGAGCCCACTCCGATATGTCAGAATAATTCCACGCACCCATGAACATACTATTGCGGACGAATGATTAAAAACTAGCGAGAGAAGCTCCTTATGAAACTACTCATCTCTCCATTCTTCACCCTATTGCCTATTGAATTTGACAGGCTGCTTAGCGCTTAAATATCAATTAATTTAACTGCAACTTGTTTTGTCGTAAACGAAATTGCTATCACTTCATAGCTAAAGTGGTTGATAGAACAGAATTCGTTTAACGCTTTAAATTCATCTTGTTCCCAAATTTCGTTAATTATGAATTCATCAAAGATAAGAATAGTATCTTTATCCATCACTGATTTTGAACAATTTAAAGCACAAATAGTCGAGGAGTATAAATCTGCATCAAAATTTATTACTGATGCTATAGGACGACTTTTAGAAAAGAAAACTGGCAAAGTATCTTGAAATTTACCTACAATAAACTCTCCCCCTTTAATTTTAGGCACATTTCCATCGCTCGTATAAGTACCTTTCTTTTCAATGTGATGTCCAACATCCCAATCCTCTGGTAAACCTGTGAACGTGTCAAAACCATAGCCTTTTTTAAAAACCTTAATAAGATATTTAAAGGATGACGCCCGCCATACACCGAATTCATAAAACGGTTTTGAAATTATGCTTTGTTTAATAACAGCATCAAAAAAATGCCACCTATTAAAGTATAATTCTGGAAGATTAGGTAAGCTGAAAACCCAAGAAAATGAACGCATGTAGGAGTGTTGCTTGAATTTAGATTGCATCAAATTGTCAAATTCATCTCTGTCTCCTTGATAGAACCTCAATGCAGCCTTCGTTAACTTTGCATTTACGTGGTGTGTATCTGCCATTAAACATTTATCAATCCAATACTCCGCACCTTGTATAGTCTTTTCAATACCATGTAGGTTCCACAAAGCAGTGATATGGTCAGGTTTAAACGCTATCGCTTGCTTATAGCTAGCTTCAGCTTCGTCTAATCTTCCTAGTTCTAAAAGCGTAACACCCAAGTTGCTGTAGGCATCAGCAAAGTCAGGCGTCAACGCTATCGCTTGTCTCAAACTTGCTTCAGCCTCTTCTAATCTGCCCAATTCTTGCAGCGTGGCACCCAAGTTATTGTGAGCTTCAGCATAGTTAGGTTTCAAAGCTATCGCTTGCCTGTAGTTTGCTTCAGCCTCGTTAAATCTTCCTAATTCTTGGAGCGTTGTACCTAAGTTGTTGCGCACCTCTGCGAGATTCGGTTCAATCACCAGTGCTTTTTCAAAATACTGTAGAGCTGTCTCCCATTCTCGCTCCTGTTTTGCCATAGCTCCTAGGTTGCACGAGATAGCAGCTGATGTGGGATTAATAGCTAACGCCTTTTCATACGCTATTTTTGCATCCTCTATTTTTCCTTCTTGTTGAAGAGCAACGCCAAAATTAGTCCACGCATTGGCATCTTCTGGAGCTAGAGCTGTGGTTTTCTCGAGGATAGTAATAGCTTCACTTGCTTTATTATCTTGTCGTAAGAACTCTCCCAGTTGAATCATTAATTCAGGGTTTTCTGGCTCATTCTTATGAGCACTTCTCAGTGCCCCAATAGCATCGCTAAGGTTATTTGCTTGATAGTGCAAGGAACTTAATAGCTGCCACATTTGAGTCAAATGCGGTTTAAGCGAGACTGTCATTTTGACGTCTTCAATAGCGCCAGTTGTATCCTCTGCCCGTAATTTAATAAGCGCTCTATTTGCATACGCTTCAGCGTAATTTGATTTTGCTCTCAATATTTTTTCAATTATTGGCAGTGCTTCCAAGTCTCTTTGATTTGCTCCAAGACAAGCGGCTAGCACCAGTAATCCCTCTGAATCCTCCGACGATGGCCCACATCCCAATTGCGCCTTTTCCAGCGCCTCTGCTGTTTTAGACTGTTTTAGTAATAATCTGGCTTGATTGCGATAGACAGACGGGAGTTCTGAGTTAATGGATACAGCTGCTGTTAGCGCTCTCTCCGCTTCCCCTTCTTTTTTGTCCAGCAAGAGCACTTGGGATAGCAGTGATAAAGCTTCTGCGTTTTTAGAGTCATGCTCTATAACGTTACTCAACCACTCTTGAGCCTCCTTATATTTCCCAGCTTCACGCAACTCGATTGCCTGTGACAAATTATCTTGGTTACTATGCAGTGGACTACTAGTTTTTTGTTGGGGTAAGTGAAAACTAGGAGATAGCGCAATTTCAAGTTGCTCTTCAAATACCTGCAACTTCGCTGTAGTTACTCCAGCTTGCTGTGCGTCGGCTACAACTTGCCTTGCGTTATCAACGTTCTCAGTTCTGATTAGAGCGTCAATGTAGCTTAGCCAAAACTGTTCTATCTTGGAATTGGCCTCAAGAGCAGTTTTAAACAATGGCAATGACGCATCAGCTTTATTAACAGAGACTGCTAATACGCCTAGATTATGGTTAGCATCCGGATGTAAAGGCTGAGACTGCAAGATAGCCCGATAAAAACGTTCGGCATCTTCAAGCTTGCCTTCTTTGTGTGCGGCAATACCCTGCTGCAGTGCTTGTTCAATTGTTAGTTCCATTAAGTTCTCTCAAGTCCTTCTTCATAGAGCTTCTTAATCGCATCGGTAAATTAAGCAAGTTAGTCTGCTAGTTTTTGTTGCTCTGTCATTTTGATAACTCCAGATGCGAAAAAACCAGCCCACCGAAGAAGGCTGGTTTTCTCTTTTTTCCACTTTATGTTTGTGACATAAAGTTAGGTTTTATCCTAGATAATGGTTGCTACCGAAATATTACCCGATGATGTACCAACTAGACCAATAATGATGTCGTCGGTGGTAACCGTAGTCGCAACTCCGCCCACTTCTTGAACTACATAGGTAGCGTTCGTACCCAACAGAGAGTTACCAGTAATTGTAACTTGGAAGGTATCACCTGTTTGCGCATACAAACCAGCGGAAGCTGATTGGCGAGCTGCGGCAGCTATGTTTAAGTCGGTCAACAAATTCGCCTCAGAAGTACCAGTTGATGAACCCAAAGTGGTAGCTATAGAAACGTTTGCCCCTGTTGAACCGATATTTATTGTTCCAGTTGCAGCTACCGGAAGATCAATAATATCTGTACCTCCAACGAAGTCGAGGATTGTATCAATCACTGCAACACCTGAACCAACCTGTGCGAATACAAAGGTGTCTGCTCCTGTGCCACCCGTGAGGACGTCAGCAGCATTACCACCCGCGATGGTATCAGCGAGATCGCCAGCAACTATCGTGTTAGCGGCAGTAGTACCAGTAATGTTGTACTGAATACTTTGGTCGACGTCGGCAACTGTTAGGAAGTCAGCGGCGCCCAATTGAGATACACCGTTCAGAGCGAAATCACTAAACTTAACTACGATGTCACCAGCGTCGTTTACCGCCGCTGCAGGGTTGAGACCTATCATCAACGTGTTTTTGACGAAGGCATCAACAGCTGTTGCGGTACCTACGACACCAGCAACACCTGTACCTACAGATAGTGCAGTCGTGTGGTTGTAGCCAACAACTGCCGTTGCTACAACCTGGATCACGTCACTCCCAGAGTCAAATCCACTGATAGTGTCTCCGCCAGTGTCGTCAGCGTCAGTAGAACTGCTCCCTACGACAACTGCCGAATCAGCCGTACCACCTACAGCGGAGTTAATAACGACCGTGTCCGCAGACTGAGTAGTCTCTGTCAAGTTAATAACGTCGTTACCAGCACTACCTGTTAGCGTGTCAGCACCTAAGTTACCCTTCAGCGTGTCGTCACCGGCATTACCAATAAGGGTATTGGCACCTATGTTACCAGTCAGAGTGTCGGTACCTGCACCACCAGTGAGGGCATCAGAAGTAGATGACGTTTGAGTTGAAGTGACTGTGTTACCAAGAATAGCGGAAGATCCGATGTTGGTTCCATCCCAAGTCAATGCACCAGTACCTGTATGCTGATAAGAAGCCTTGGCAATGGTACCAAAGTCCCCGAACACAGCCCCGTCGTAGCTCAAGGTATGGCTTGAGTTGAGAGCGATAGCTTCATCATCGAGCGAGGTAGTCAGCGCCAAACTTGTAATCCCACCTGAAACGACAATATCGTCACCGCCCGCATTGATAATGCCACGTCCTAGGCTCACGTTAAAGGTAGTCGAGGCACCCGTAATCGTCAGGTCTTCACCGGCGCTACCACTATCATTGACCGTGGCGTAATCACCGACAGTTAGTGATGCAGTTGTGATGAGACCTGAGACTATGCTCTGAGCGTCAAACAGCAGGGTGGCGTTATCAGCCACACCAATCGTCAGCGCGCCAACCGTTGCGGTACCAAAATCGAGGGCCGTGTCTGCCGTCAGGTCAACCGTTGAGTTAGCATCGTTTGCCTTAATAGATATTGAGGTAACCGCTGAGCTTTGATCTGAAAAGATATCCTGCAAGGTAGTCGTTGACGTGCCACCCGCCGAAACAGTCAATGAAGTAAGCTGACCTTCAGTGGTACTAGCTGCAGCGATATCACCGATAGAAGCCGATGAACCCGCCCCTGTTGAAGTGATTGACAGGGTCTGCAAACCAGTCGCATCAGCCACAGTGCCTATAACAGAAGCCGCACCGGCAGCGGAAGACAGTGTTAATGACTGTAGCGCTGTGGTTCCCGTAACAACACCTGTGTCGAGACCAGCACTGTCCTCAGCAACCAACGCTAAAGACTGAGTCTCAGTGGCATCCAGTACAAGTGATACCAAATCGTTAACGATGTCGTTCGAGTCTGAGTTCTTCGAGTTGATCGTAACTGTAGAAGCATCGCCTATAGTTGTGCTTGTAGTGAACACTGTGCCCGTGTGAGTTAGGGCATCCTCGTTCGCACTAACATTCAGCGTCAGAACAGCACCAGCAACAGTGTCTATTGCTATAACACCAAGATCACCGTCGTTAGCGGTGGCGCCTGCTGTACCGTCCCAAGACGAGTCGTCGCTAAGGTTCACTGTAGAACCACTAGCGATGTCAGTCAGTGTGACGTTATCGGCTGTGGCAGTACCATTACTTGTAATCGTATAAGACTTCAGCGACGTCGTGTCAGTTGCGTTAGTCAGAGTCAATACAAAGTTACTAGACGTGTTGACTGTCAGAGACTCGATTGAAGTGAACGTCGGGGCCAAAGTAGCGCCTGATGAATTAGTCACTGTCAGAGAGTCAGTACCAGCACCACCATCAAGAGTATCTGCTGCACTGAGGCCTGTAATTGACAACGTGTCATTACCAGCTCCACCGCTAACGTTGTCGTTACCAGTAGAAATTGTGATCGTGTCGTTACCGTCGCCACCAGTTACAGTGTCGTTACCAGCGCCATCAGTAATAATGTCGTTGCCGGCACCACCAGCAATGCTGTCGTTACCTGCATCACCGTTAAGTGTATCGTTACCTTCACCGCCCAGGACCGTGTCGTTATCGGCACCGCCAGAGAGGGTATCGTTACCTGTACCACCTGTGATGCTATCCGCACCCGCGCCTGCTGTAGTTACAGTATCGTTACCTGCACCGCCGTCAATAACGTCAGCGCCTGCGCCAGAAGTATTTACCGTATCGTCGCCGTCGCCCAACGTGATTGTGTCAGCGCCGTCGCCAGAGTCGATTGTGTCGTTACCCGCGCCAGATGTAATTGAACCACCGTCGTCGCCTGAATCAATAGAATCCGCACCCGCGCCAGAAACGATCGTGTCCGCACCGTCACCTGTAGTGATGGTGTTGGTCAATGCAGTTCCGCCGTCGCCGACAGTGACTTTGTCCGCACCCTTACCAGTGTTAATCGTAGCACTAGTGCCGGTAGGGGCAGTAACCGTCATTGCCGCCTGTGTAGTACCGCTGTTCGCTGTAACCGTCAGCGTATCTCCTGTGAAGGCATCTGCGTTAACAGTAGCAAGAGCTGTGTTCTTCGAGCTAGCAATGACAGTCAAGTTCTCTGAACCTGTGATTCTCAGCGGTGATTGCGTCGAGAGCGGCTGCAAAACGCTTTTTATCTCTCGGACGGTAAAAAATGTCACCGCCGTCAAACCAGTCTTGCAGTTCAAATGAAGGTTCTTGCTGATTATCTCTCATAACTTTTTCTGCTTAAAAGTGGTTTATACCCATTACTTAACTTGCCGGCCCTTGGCGTCGTAACGCATATCTTCAGGCACTTTAGGATTCGGTTTTTTCGCCGTTTGAGCGCCGCGCTCAAAGCTATTTAAACTGAATATATAGGCTATCACCTGAGCCACGGCGTAGTACAGCGATTCGGGGACCGCCTGATTAATTTCGGTGGTATAAAATATGGAGCGCGCGAGCGCCGGTGCAGAAAATATTGGCACGCCCTCTTCTTTGGCGCGCTCACGAATACCCTGAGCGAGAAAATCAGCACCTTTGGCGACCATAATGGGCGCGCCATCTTTCGATGGATCGTAACTCAAGGCGACAGCAAAGTGTTCCGGATTGACGATCACGACATCGGCATCAGCGACAGCGGCCATCATCATGCCACTGGCGATCTCGCGCTGCTTGCGACGTATCTGTGC
>ENA-OQVM01003900-OQVM01003900.1-marine-metagenome-genome-assembly--contig:-NODE-3900-length-15714-cov-2.947944_pt1 | contig 15714 bp, 8 predicted proteins | sample MGYA00237776_ERZ505498 | MGnify/ENA primary metagenome ERZ505498 (study PRJEB26159, sample SAMN06265151) | marine metagenome | isolation source: Helgoland LTER site | place: Germany:Helgoland, sampling... | reverse complement strand
TCATCGGTAGTATCATTATCTGAGACAGATGTGTTGTCTGCTGTTATTGTTGATGGAGCATCCTCAGCTGTTGTGTCATATTTTAAAATATCCTCCATTTCAAAATCATCAGCAAAATCACCATCACTATTTAAATCTGTGGGTGCAACATACTTATCTTTTTCTATTGTAGCTCTTGCAACACAAAACTTGTTATCAGTATAGTTAACTTCATTTGCATCATTGGTGTCACCATCTTGATTAATGTCATGTTCCAAATTAAAATGATCAAATCCACCATATTCAACTACGTAGCCCGTGATACAATCTAGGCCTGCTGTGTTACAATTAGGTATTCTTCTTAAATCATTCCATCCCCCATTTGTTCTTCCACTTCTATTTATCTCCATATCTGCATATGGCTCTGCTGAGTTATTTGGCTCACCAGTTTGCCAATTAGTATAATTAACACTCATTCCCATTAGAGGTCCTGACTCTGATTGCATGTTTGTGGCTGTAGAAGTAGGGTTCCTCCAATCAGAATTTGAGAGCCACAGATAGTGCTGATCTCCTGAACCATCAAGTCTTGTACCATAGTAATTTGCTCTAGTTTCACCTGCTGCAACATGAAAAGGTGTTACACCAGCACACCCTGCTTGAGTACTACTGTCACACATCACTGCATCTTTGATAAATTCATTTTCATTGGCAGACTCAATTGAAACTAAATATCCTTTCATTCCTCCGCAAGTTGATTGTTCAGCTCTTCTTTTTGCTTCCCACCAATCAATAGAGTCTCCGTCGTATCCCAAATCACTTGAAACATTTGGTGCTGTAGAAAAGTATTTATAATAATGACCATAGCTGTTATCACCTGATGATGATTTAAATTGAACTCCATCACATCCACTACCTAGAACTTCTGACCAATTGTCTTCCTCGAAATCGACTCCTGCAGCTTTTCCATCATCTTTCTCTAAATAATAAAGTTTATCTTCGTATTCTGCACAATCACCTTCATCATATGAAGATGCCGCATTAAAATCTGCAAATGTATTGGAGTTATCACATTGCTCCATTGATCTTTTGAATACAAAAAAATTAGTGTTAGAATTATCTTTATCTTGAATCTTTATATCTCCTGCTACACCTTCTTGATTAATATAAGTGTTCAAAGAAGTAATTAGAGGTGTTCCCTCTTGACCTGTTAGAGAGTTTAAATCTTCACTTGTTAATGCAATTAATCCATCCCCCACATCTCCTTTTTGAACTGGTGCTGATACAATTAATTCCAGAGGAACTATCTGTCCTTGAGGGCCATTTCCACAAGATAATATTTTATAATAAACAACATCTTCACCAGGAGGAACATTGATAGATGGGGCACTATCTGTTGTAGATGTTGTTGGATACTTAACTATTTCTGTTTTCCATAATGTCCCCTTGTTTCCAATACCATAAATTGTTGCATCATTTTTTCTGTCAGCACTTCTAGACGTATTAAAATCCTTAGCTATGTTTCCTGAACCTTCATTAAATTTATAATATGAAACTAAGCCAGGTTCTGATCCTGAAAGTCTTCTTCTATTGTTGTTTGCTATATTAGTTCCTGATCTTGAAATATTCCATATTCTCATTTCTGCAATGTTTCCAAGCCAAGGAACACTTTGTATTATTGGATCACCTGTTAAGTAACTATTGGTGGAAAAACCTTGAAGTCCCTCTCCTATTGCTAAAGGCCAGTGATCATCTCCAGGTAAATTTTCTGGTGAGTTTGTATACCCATAAGCTGTTCTAGCACCTATATCTGCATCATAAGTACCAACCAAAATACCATTTTGATAAATTCTTACATTATCGGTATCTGTACTACCTGCTGTTCCACCATCCCAAACCCATGCAATGTGAACCCATTCACGTTTTACTGGAGTACCAACAGACCCATCGCCCGCAAGGACAACCTCTCCAAGTCTAGGTGACCAATCATTGTTTTTTATTTTAAAAACAAGATCCCATAGCCTACCATACTCAAAAGCATGCATATTATAAGTGTTGTCACTTTCCTCCTGCATATTTTTGATCCACATTTCAATAGTAAATTGATTTGATGGAAAATCTTTAAATTGCTCAACTAATGCAAATGATCTATCGGTATATATAGAGTCTCTACCATTATTGTTTATATCTCCCTCCTCAGAAAAATAAATTGATCGAACAATATCAGCATGTCTTTGAACAAATACTTCATAAGACATATTTTCAAATTTAGCATCATCTGTTCCAAGATTTGCAACAATCTTTTTTGCATAATAAACATCTTCACTTGAATTGGTATAACCATGTCTATTTAAGCATTTGTTATCAGAGTCTGCTACATTTAGAGAATTTTGAATATCAACTAAAGAAAAGCTATTTGAGTTTAGTTGATCTGCGATCCATTTTTGTCCTTCTTGCAAACCAGTTTCAGCAGCTAAAGATACTTGCTGCATTACAGAATTTCTCGAAACACTTTTTAAATCATTATCGTAATAAAAAAACATTGCACCAGTCATAACTGATAGGGCAGACACAACAGCAATAACAAAAACTAAAACAAATCCCTTTTCTTTTTTTTGAGATTTCATAATTATGAGTCGCTCCAAAGTTGTTGTCTATCAATATAGTTATGTGTTGCTTTGCATCTATTTGATAACATTCCTATAATTACATCGTTTCCATCAACTGTAACTGTTTGTTCGGCAATTTTTACAGAAGGTTGGACTGATCTCTCTGGAAAATCAAAGGTGATAACTGCTTCATCTAGGCTAGTTGTCAAAGGTACAGTTTGTCTTCTAAAGACCTTCTCACCTTGCTCACCTTGAATATAACCTTCTAGAGTCATTGCAGCTTTAGTTTTGTAAACAGTAATATTTTCCATTGCAGTTTCAGAACAATCAACCCTATCTACATATATTTTTTCTGTAGTAAGTAATTGATTTCCTCTCAAATCTGTTGCAACTATTCTTACTGAAAAGTATTTTTTATTAGCTGGTAGGTTAGCCCATCTAATGTCTGCGTCATCATTAAGAACTAAATAATATTTATCATCCTTTTGATCTATTCTAAATCTATTAACATGATCAACATCTTTATCCGCATCATTGTTTGGAACTTCTCCAAGATTAAATCTTACAAAATCATTTGTATCTGGCTCTTGAGTGCTAGTAGTATAAATTTCTCCTACAACTAAATCTTTGTCATCATCTTCTGCAATATTAAAATTTGTATTATTTGTTATTGCTGTACCATCAGCTTCTTTAAAAGAAACTCCTGTAGGTGTTGTGTTTCCAATGTTAAAGCCAATGTAAACTTTTTTAATATCTGATATTCTCTCATTAGCAGTATCTTGGGTTTGGACGGCATAATAAAAAGAGTCTTCATGAGGAAGTCCATCATTAAACCCTGTAGGTAATGTTTCATACCTAAACGAACCGTCTGCAAACACAAATATTGTTCCACCTGCCGTAGTATTAATAGAAGCTCTTGCACCACTATATGAGTTTTTATCTCTAGTATCATACATTTCACCTATATTCGGTAACTCTGAATTGTTTGCCCACACAGCAGATGTTGCTCTCCATGTTCCACTCAATCTACAATTCATGGCTCTTGAAGAGCCATCAATGTTTTGTGATTTTATAGAACCAGTTTCAGCTGTACCTCTACTTCCAATTTGTGAACAATTATTTGTGTCACTGTTAGACTGCAAAAGTATTTCAATATGCTCTCCAAAGGGGTCATATGATTTACTTAATAAACCGTATATTCTATTTATGGTTAAATAATCTTCATCCATATAATAATATAGGTTTTGTGCCTTTGGCATGGGTTTATTTGCTACTGTTTTGTCTGGAACATATCTTGGCAATTTCGCAACTTGTATATTCGAATATCTATTATCTGGTTGAGAAAAAGAAACTATTGCAATTGAACCCTTTTGAAATCTTTGAAACATATCACCTTTTAAATCATCTGTAGCATCTGCTGCCCCAGGAAGAGCTACTTCTGTAGGTGTGGTATCTTCATTAAAAGGAAAGGTGGATAAAGTATGGTCAAACAAATCACCATCACTATCAAATCTATAATCAAATGCTGTAAATCTTTGACTATTACTATTTGATACAAATGGCTTATTCTCAATATTAGCTCTAAATTTATTTGGATGATAAGTTAAAGTAACAGTATTTTTTACCCCTGTATTTCTTCCATGGCTACAGTTCCATCTATGTGTTGCTCCAGGGTTATAACTTATTTGTGAAAAAGAATTTCCTCTACTATTGCAATTTCTACTACCAGTATTTGGTGGTCTCGTATTATCAAATCTCGCAAAAAGTCTATCGTATCCATTTCTATTAAATGCAAGTTGTTGATTTGTATTTGGTGTGGACCATCCTGTTAATCTATTCATATCGGTATGAGATAAATAACCTTCGTCAGTTCGACCACAATTATTTGTATGATTAAACTCATATCCTTTAAAATGATGTAAATGAATAGCTGACCTATTTCCTTGTGCACCCCACCAAGACCATAAATACATGTCATAAGTCATATCAGCAGGATCTCCCCACCATTCATTTTTTTCTGTTGCTGTTAAATTGTTCCATTCACTTCTTTCAGTACTTCGTAATGAGTTTCTCAGTCTTGTTTCGCTAAAACCTGAGGTACCATTTAAAGTTTGATAATCTATTCCTGCACACGCTCTTATTCTTCCATCTGGCCATGTTTTTTGAACAACACTTGGTCTTTGATATCCTGCAGCAAATCCAAGCATATCATCATCCATCCAAGCATTCATTTGTGGGTTACAATCAGGATAACCTCCTGAGCATATCATTCCTTTTAAAACAAACGCATCGTATTCTTCTGTTGAAACTAAAAATGAAGGTGATGCTAAATTTTGCTGAATGTAAAAAGATCTTCCATCTTCAGTAAGATCGAAATTTGGACCTCCATTATAGCTACTTGTTCCATTTTTTTCATAATTTGCATTGCCATACGTAAATCCTTTGGGCTCCCAAGTATGTAAATTAACATCTGAAAATTGAGGTGCAGCATATTTCATTACTCTTACTGTGTAGTCTTTGTAAGCTTCATTTTGATTTACCCATCCTTGACTATCACAGTTGGTATCTAAATCTGCTTTTAATCTAAGAGTAAAATCTTGATAACCATCAGAGTTAAAAGTGTAATTATCATTAAGATTATCTAAAGTTCCTTCTAAAGTTAAAGTGCCATCCCATTGTTCATTAGTGTCCTTCAAGTTATTACCGTTGGTATCATCATATCCTGATGAGACTGTTAGTCCTGGTGGCAAATTTCCAGATGCAGTTGTTGTAACTAACTTAAGTCTCATTTCACTATGACTAATACTTGGAATTCCTGTAATAGCAGGTGGCTTTTCTGTATCAAATGTTATTGCATCGTAAGTTCTTGTTAGACTAGTTGTGCCAACTGTTTCACCTTGATGAAGAATAATTAAATTTTCATCATTTAAAAAATTTGAAAGCTGAATATCTCTTGTAAGATTATTTGCACATTGAACTTTTAAACTACCAGTAAAAGGGATAACTGCTGTTCTATTTTCATGTAAATCTTCTTCATCATAAACATAATAAGTTTTTCCACCAAAATTCAAATTTCGCATATATGCAGAAGCTGAATAAGTTTCTAAAACTTTGCCGTCTATTGCCTCTAATTGAATTTCAAAATCAATATGTTTGCTTCTAATTCTTATACCTAAAACTTTAAAAAATTGCGCAACTGGCATCCAATCTACATCAACAGTTGTGTTTGTAGTATCCGTTGCATCACAATTTGTTGTGTTCCATATTTTCTTTTTTAATACTGTTTTTTCTGTTTTTGGTGAGTAAGGTATTTGCAATTCATACTTGATTAATTTTCTTTGAATATTTCCACTGTTGTCCTCTGTATCAAAACAAAATGAAACGGATTCTCCAAATTCTGTATCATCTGCAACTTCAGTTCCATCATCATTTAAAACTTTTACAGGTACCTGAACCTCGCCATCGGTGCTATCAGGGTGTTTGTAACCAGCCATTTTACTGTCATATTGTAAAACATTTAGTGCAAATCGAGCTTCTTGTTTAATATTATTATGGTTTATCTGTCTTACGAATGTTCCTTGAAAGTTATTATAAATTACATATGCTGCACCCATTATAAGAGTGGAGACAGCCAATGCTATTAACACCTCTACTAAAGACATTCCTTTTTGATTTAAAAATTTTTTCATTAAATTTTAAGTGCCTGCTAAAAATAATCTTCTAAACTTTTCTTGGATTTTATCTTGCTTGATTGTAATTGTTACTTGTTTTTTTTTTACTGTTTCAAAAACGTCTTCACCATCAGCCTGATCAGTTATACCATCATTATTTTTATCAACAGGCATATCTTTTTCAATATCATCAATTTCTAGTAATCTTTTGTCCCCTGTTCGAGACGGTCCCAAATGTTTTTTTAATAATGCTCCCCAGTTAGCTAAATCTGTAAGAACTTTTTGATTTGTTATTGTAGCTTGATAAGTTGTATCATCATATTTTGTCATGTCTAAATCATCGTAAGGATCTAAGCTACCCTCTGAATTTGATATAAATGTTATTGAAGCATTTTCTATTGCATCAGATGCCATATTTTTATTTGGGGTATCATCAGGAACATCTGATCGCTCTAAAGTTAATACTGTATTATTGTCACCATCAAAAGTTGTTGAGTCTGTAATTTCATATTTACCTCCAACACCCTCAATAATAATTTGATCTCCATCACCTGGAAGTTGAGCTAAACCTTTAACTTTCAATAATGTGCCTGCTGTCGTATCTTCATATGCTCTTGGATCGCCATATTGAGCTGCAACTGGGTTATAAACTGCCGCAAGTTCTTCAAACATTAATTCAACAGCATAGGCAGCCTTGTCAAATTTTCTTAAATTAGCGAAATCCCTTTCCTGATATGATTGCAACGTCATAAAAACTGTTACAGCTAAGCCCAGTATTGCTGCTGCAGTCATACCCTCCACTAATGAGACACCCTTTTGAAATTTAAATTTCAAATAATTCACATTCTTTTACCATTGTTAAAAAATCCAGATTGATATGTGTGTAAATAATCTTTTTTACCACCAGCGTTTGATGATGCTTTTATCTCTCCTCTTGCATTGTCAGGGGACGAACCATCTGGCAAAAAACAAAAAAAATTATTTGCAGAAGATACTTTTGTGCAATTACCAGTTAACGAAGTACATCTGCTTATAGTCATGTACTGTAGTTTTTTTGAGTATTCTGCTAACTCTGTGCCTTTATCATTTGTCCCATCAAAGTCAGAACACTTTGTGGCTGTAGATTTATGATATTCAACATTATACCTATTCAATCCCTGCGCTTGCCACACCTCAAGATTAGCACTGTTTTCAGTCGTATCGTTTATAATTCTAATAGTATAAGCGTTACCTTCTTCTAAGGATAACTGTCTCACTATATTTATTTGCCCCCTGATGGTTGCAAGATCATTTTCAAAATTCTCTTGTTCACCAAAGTTATCTATTGCAGGAAATCCAACTAATCCAATTAGAGAAATAACTCCAATTACAGTCATTAATTCAAGTAAACTAAACCCTTTTTGCTGTCTCATAGCAATTATCCAACAGCACTTCCTATACTGAATATTGGCATATAAAGTGCAATCATTAGCACTCCAATAATTCCTCCAATCAATACAATCATTAAAGGTTCTATTATTGACGATAGAGCAGCTACCACACCATCAAATTCTTCTTCATAATAATTTGCAATAGATTGAAACATCTCTTCCATATTTCCAGTTCTTTCACCAACAGCAGTTAATTGAGCTAGGGCTGGTGGAAAGATATGCTCTTCAGCTTTTAATAAATCTGATAAGTTTTGACCTGTAACAATATTTTTTCCAATTCGTTCAAGCGCGTAAATAAATACTAGATTTGTAGTAACTGATTTTGAAATTTTAATTGTATCAATAATACTGACACCTGCTCTTGTCAGATTGGCCATAATCATACACATTCTTGAAACAGTTGCTTTAACTATTAGGTCGCCAAATAATGGAAATTTTAAAAACCTTTTATGCATGACATGTCGAAAACCCTCAATATTTTTATATAAAAAATTATATGAAATTCTTATAATAAAAATTGTTCCAATAATTTTCATTATGTTAACAGGATTTGCAATGAACTGACTTGCATTTACAATGACTAATGTTGCACCTGGTAGCTGTACACCCATCGCACTATACATTTTTTCAAATACTGGAACTACTTTCCATAACATAAAAATTGTAATTGTAGTTGCAACTGTTAAAAGCATAACTGGGTAAAAAAGTGCACTTTTAATCCCAGCTCTAATCTTTGAATTCTTTTCTAACAACTCAACAAGCTTAATCAAAAATTCATCCAACTTACCACTGGCTTCTCCTGCAGAGATCATGTTTAAATAAATGTTGTCAAAAATTTTTGGGTGTTTTGCAAATGCGTCAGTTAAATTTGTTCCGGTATTAAGATCTTGAGCAATCCTGTGAGCAGTAACCTTCATTTTCATATGTACTGTTTGATCTCTAATCATTTGAATGGACTCGAGAATAGGCAACCCAGCTTTAATCATTGTTGAAACTTTTTTAGTAAACTGAAGTAGTTCCTTAGGAGGAACTTTGGCCCACGGACCAAAATTAAGATATATATTTCCTTTGGCGAAAATTATTGGAGCATTGCTTATTGGTATATCATCAAGTGAAGGTGCTTTTTTATCCTGTGCTTTTCCACTCCCTTTTTTAATTGAAGTAACGATAATTTTTTTCTTTCTAAGTTCTAATGTTGCTGTTTTGGGATCAGAGGCTGAAATTTCACCGCTTATTTTTTTACCTGCTTGAATTCCTATATATGTAAAAGATGCCATAAAACATACATTAACAATCTTTTTTGAAATCTATCTATAGAAAATTACTATAATATTAAATTAATTAAAAAATATTCTATAGAAAATTAAGTTACCAATATTCTGGAGTATTCTTCAATTGATAAAATACCTTTTTTAATAAAATTTCTTCCAATCACCTGCATTGTTTGAAAGCCATCTTTGACAGCTATATCTAGCATTTCATCCCCTCTCGCATCTCTTAATATTGCTGTTTCGAGGTTTGGAGTTTTTTTAAGAACTTCATAGATACCTTGTCTTCCTTTGTATCCAGTATTATTACACTCAGGACACCCTTCTCCTACTTTTGGAGCGAACTCATTAATTTCAATTTCTGTAAATCCAAATTGCAACAAACTTTCTTTTGTTGCTTTATCATCGTCTTTTAAACATGACGAACAATTTTTTCTTGCTAATCTTTGTGCTACAATCAAACTAAGCGCTGATGCTACCATGAAATTTGGTACACCCATATTTGTAAGTCTTACCACAGTAGAAACAGCATCATTAGTATGCAGTGTGCTTAACAAGAGGTGTCCTGTTAAGGCTGCTTTAATTGAAATATCAACCGTTGATTTGTCTCTAATTTCTCCAACTAAAATAACCTCAGGATCTTGTCTTAAAAAAGATTTTAAAATGGACTCAAAAGTTAATCCAATTTCTGCATTTGCCTGTACTTGACCAACACCTTTTAAGTAAAATTCTACTGGATCTTCAGCTGTCATAATATTAGTTCCAGGTTTATTAATTTTTTTTATACATCCATATAAAGTTGTACTTTTACCACTTCCAGTTGGACCAGTTACTAAAACCATTCCTTGTGGAGCTGTGATTGCTGTTACCAATTTATTATAATCTTCTGGATCTAAACCTATTTGCTCTAAACCCAAATCAGGTCCAGCAGCTAACAAACGCATTACAACTCTTTCTCCCTCTTTAGCAGGAATTACAGAAAACCTAACATCAATATCAACATCATCTTCACTTTTTGGTTCTGGATTTTTAAATTGTAATTTTCCATCTTGCGGCAACCTTTTCTCAGAAATATCACATCCAGACATAATTTTTAACCTGGTTACAATTGCATTATAGTTTTCCATTAAAGTTTGTTTAAATTGAAGTTGTTCTTGTAATACGCCATCTTTTCTAAATCTTATTTGAGCCTCACCTCTTCTAAAAATTTCTATGTGAATATCACTAGTTCCAGAATAAAAAGCCTCCATCAATACTTTGTCTACAAAATCAACTACTACATTTTGATCACCTGTATTTTTAGTGTTAGGAACTTTTACATTTAAATTTGGTCTAGTTGGATTGGTTATTTTATTATTTTGTTGACTAGTGGATACAGCTTCCTTTGTTGCCTCCACAACATTTTTAAATTTTAAAGCTTGATCAAGATTGCTTGGTTTTGCCACATATAACTCTATATTACACCCTGTCATACTTTTTATTTTTCCAGCCAATGTTGATTTAGTAGGGTCAAATAAAGCTATTTTTAAAATTCTTCCTGTAAGTTCAAAAGGTAACACATGGTGTTCCAAGATAAATTCTTTAGGTAATTTTTTTACCGCATCTTTTTTAATTGATTGTTCTGTAAGTATAATTTTTCTTAACGCATAATTACGAGAAACTGCTGCAACAATATCATCTTCTGTTATTAGTTTATCTTCTAACAAGTAATCCAAGGCTCCTAAATCTTTTTCACCATTAGACTCAAGTTTTTTTTTAGCTTCAGCGATGCTAGCATCTGAAAGTTTACCCATATTTTTTAATAAGTTAGATATTTTTAAACTTATTTCAGGATTTAATGAGGGCATTTAAACTAGTTATATTTTAAATTAAAACTTATACAATATTAGCACTTAAAAATATCAATAATTGAGTTTTATCATCAGATTGTGTTTTTTCTTGAAAAAATAACCCAAGGATAGGTATCTTTGAAAAGAAAGGAACATAATTTTTGCTACTTACCTTTGTGTTTTTATAAACACCTCCTAATACGGCTACATCTCCTGCATTAACTTGTACAACTGAAGTTAATGACTCTTCTTTTGTAGTAACGCTTCCATCAGCTAAGGCTGAACCTGGTTGATCATTTGCAAGACTTAATGTCAATTTAATCTTATCATCTCCTGTAATCACTGGAGTTACACTTATATTCAAATTTTGAGGTATCTCTTGTGTACTACCTGCAGCATCACCTGAAGCTGGAATAACTTTAACTAAAGTTGTACCTTGAGTAAGAGATGCTTCCTCACCATCCATTGCAAATAATTTTGGATTAGAAACTGTTTCAGTATTAGCATCATTAACCGATGAATTAATTATTGCCTTTATCTTTGTCATTCCAATGTTGCCAAGTAGAAAAAATCCACCTGCAACACTAATATCATCACTTGTATAGCCAGTATTGGATAGTCCACTTGTGTTTGTATTACTTGGAGTAAAATCTGAAGCACCAGCTGGATTAGTATCTATTCCAACCATAGTAATTCTATCTCTACCGGCTTGAACATTTTGAACATTCGCAGCATCTAATTTAGCACTAAAAGATTTACTAAATTCATCTCCAGCATTAACAATATAAGCCTCAATCATTACTTGTTTCTTCTCTAAATCAATTTTATTTATAATATTTTCGATTTGATTTAGTTGATCATACGTTCCAGATATCACAATTTGATTATTAGGTTCATCATTGACCATAGCTAAACCTTCTGGTTCTTTTAAAATTTCTTCTATTGAACTTATTATATCTTCAGATTTTTGATAAAAAATTCTAAATATTTCAGTTGTAGTTGGTTCTGAACTTTCGCCATCAGTGCTCACTGACCCACCGATTTCTAATGTAGCAATATTATTATTAGTTTCAATAGTGTTATCAATTTTAGATTTTTCTAATTCAGCCAAAACTTCTTTAGTGTGGACTCTTAATAATCCTGAATCTTTATCTTCCATCATTACTAAATTATTAATATCTAGTATTGCATATACAGCAGATCCCCATTTTATATTTTCAAAATCAATTGTAATTTGTCCTTGTACCTCGTCTCCAATAATAATGTTTCTTTGAACTAAACTTGCAAATAATTTTAAAGCAGATTTTATATCCATAGCATTTAATTTTAAGCTAACTTCTCTAGACTCAAGCTGCTTAATCTTTAAATTTCTATCAAGTAATTCTAGTGATTTTTTTCCTGGTTCTTTTCTTTCAGTTAATGAAATTCTTCTTGATACAGCCTTATTTGAACTAATATTTTTATTGTTTTGTTTTATATCCTTTGCAGTCTCACTAAATTTGCTAGATGATTTTTGAAAATTTTCTGCACTTGCTTTTACATTAAAAGATTCGATATCTAGAACAGCCCCTTTATCTTTTTGGTCATATGCCATTTTTGGCCTGTCAATTTTGCTACAACTACTTAAAATCACAAGCAATATAGATAAAATTATGTAATTAAATTTTATGTTAAGAACATTTATCATTATTCAAACAAGCTTTCGACATTTGTAACCAATTCTTCATCATTATTATTAGATTGGTTTTCTTCGTTGTTACTTTGCTCCAATATCTCATTAACTTGTGTGTTTGTCTCATTGTTTATCTGCTGAGGTAGAGATGCAATTGCCTGACCAACAATTGGGGTGTTAATAAAAAATTCAAACTCAATATTATCCTCTAATACAATCATTTTGTTAGTTTCAATTGAAACAATAACTCCATCTTTATTACCAATATTACCACCCTCTCTAACCATAAACTGACTACCAGCAATTTCAATAATTGCTAAGTTTTTTGTATCAATAACAAAATCATTAATACTTTTTTTATCAAGAGTTGAATAATCTATATTTCTATTTGCATAGATTGGAATTTTTAACAATTGATTTTCATTTAACTTTAAAGTTTTTTCTTCAAAATTATTAAACATTATCAATTCAGAAATTCCTCTTTCATATCTACCTGCTATATCATTTATACTTTCTCCCTGGCTGGTTACATGTATAAAGAAGGGAAGCAGTAATTTGTCCCCAATCAATAAAACATCCTCATCTTCAATATTGTTATATGTCGCTAGCTGAACCGGATCTAACTTATATCTATCACTAATTGATGATAAAGATTGTCCCTCTTTAACAATATGAAATCTACTTGGTATAACTATTTTATCACCCACAACGAGTTTTCTAGATCCTGGATAAATAGCATTTGCAATTTCGATCTCTTTTAGTGAAAAACCATATCTAAATGCGATTTTTTCAACCGTGTCATTTTCTTGAATTGTATGAGTGGTTGGTATTTTAGCTTGATCAATTTTTTTAATTTTAGCCCTATTAAACTTTTGTGTGTTTTTATAACTTAAAGCTGTTCCTTTTAATGTATAGTCTTTAAGTGAATAAGCAGTAACTGGATCGATATTTAAAACTGTAACTAACTCATTATTTTCAGGTTCTATTAAAACTTTATCTTCAATTAATTCTTCAGCTACATCTTTTACAATCTCGATTATGTCCTCAGATTTTTCCTCTAAAATATCCTCAACTATTTCTTCATTTTCAATCTCAATAATTTCAGGTTGTTTTTCTATACCAATTTCTTGAGTAAATGGTCCACTAGCAAAAACTAGAGTATTTGATGCTAAATAAACTAAAATTATTAAATATTTTATCATTCTACTTTTTTTTCATAAGTTTAATTATTATTAGCTGATCATCAAAAGTTTCTCCGTCAACTGGGCTCAGAGATAATCTTGAATTAAATTTTTTTGAAATTGTTTCTGGTGGTAATTCTTCAATTTTAGGTGTTGGTTGTCCTTCAATCTTATAAAGTTCAATCCTATCCTTTTTTGAAAACTCTACTAAAGCTTCAATTTTACTGTCATTTACAATATCATTTTCTGAAAATCTATTCATTAAGTTTACAACTGCCTGATCATTCTTTGCAACGCCTGAGAATAAAATATTTGATTTTTCTTCTAATTGAAAACTAGTCAATCTCACATTTTTTGGCACTATTTCAGTCAAACTTGCATAAAGATTTGCTGTAGTAGAAAGATTTGAACCAAAAGCACTTGCTTGTTTTGTGTCTGCTTTAATTTTTTTTAATTTAGCTTGATATCCTTTAAGCAAACTTTCTTTTTGTTCAAGGTCTTCAGATAAACTTTTGTTGACACTAATTTTTGCTGAATTTCCAATAAGTTTAGTAATCTTAAATGGTATAACATGTGCAACAAAAATAATTAAAAATAAACAAGAGATCATCAAACAAAAATTTCCTAGTGATGTAGATCTTCTATTAATTTTTACTTGACTAACATTAGACAATAAATTTATAGAAAATATCTCTTTAGTTTTTGAGTTGAATGGATTTAACTTTCTCATTGCTGATCCGATTGCTTCAGAAGCAATTGATTTATCGGGTAAAGAGTCTAAATACTTTTTAGCAGGATCAGAAATTTCCAAAGAATCCTCTGGATTATATTTTTTAATCAAAATTTCTCCTAATTGTCTTTCAATACCTTTTGATAAATTTTTAATCTTTGGTTTATCAGAAATTACTGTAATTATACTAATGGGATCAAATTCATATTTTGTTTCGTATTCAACAAGTTGTTGTTTGATCTGCGATCCTAATCTTTCAAAAATTTCATCCCAAAATTCTGTGTCTACAGCTTCAACTTCTTCAACTGTATCTAGCAGTACTTGATCAGCTTCAATAATGTTAAGATCAAAATACTCAAATCCCTTATGTGATGAAATTATTAAATTTTTTGATTCTTTAGTATAATTAAATATAACATTTGGCGTTTCAAAACCTTCTGTTCCCAATTCAAGAACTTGTGAATTAACATTTGAAAAGGGAGCAATATCTATAACCACAGGATTAAATCCAGCTAATCTAAAAATATTTGAATACGCTTCAACAAATTTTTTCTCCATAATCACAACTACAACATCCATAACTCCAAGTTCTTCATTAGAGTTTACAATCTGATAGCTAGTTTCAAATTCATCTAGATTTTCTGGTAATTCATCAAATTGATCCCAAAACCCTCCAAATAAAGTTGCTTCTTCTAAACTTGCCTCGTCCATTAACGGCACCTGTAAATTAAAAATTTGTGCTTGAGACGAGTTTAGGGAAATTGCAACATCATTTGTTTTAGTTTTAATTGAGTCTAGTGCATTTTTTACTTGATCACTTAAATATGTCGTAGCTGATAAAAAGTCTTGATCTTCACCTATTCCTGCAATTTGTTGATTTGAAAAATTCTCTAGCTTAGCTTGATTTTTTTTATATGAGATCTCAGCTATTTGGATACTTTTATCTTTAAATACAACTCCAATTACTTTTTCTTTATTACTATAAGATTTTCCAATTAAATTAATAATAGGTGAAAATATCTTTGATATATGAGGTGAAATCTTATCAATCATAAATTTTATAAGGCTTTAAAAATAACAATAGTTAATTGCGAATCATCACACAAGTATTAGTTGTAATATATGTATAGAATTTTTATATAAAAAAAACTTGAAAATTAACGTCTTTTAGAGCATCAAACAACAATGAGTCTTCAAGATAAATTAAAAAGTTATCCTGAGAAGTATGATTTGTCAGATATTCATTTGAGATCGAATCAACCATTTGCCATAAGAGAAAATGGTGAAATCAAAGTTTTCAAAGAAGATATAATATCAAGACAAGACATTGAAACTTTTTGGAAACAAT
>ENA-OQVM01003899-OQVM01003899.1-marine-metagenome-genome-assembly--contig:-NODE-3899-length-15716-cov-30.688471_pt1 | contig 15716 bp, 9 predicted proteins | sample MGYA00237776_ERZ505498 | MGnify/ENA primary metagenome ERZ505498 (study PRJEB26159, sample SAMN06265151) | marine metagenome | isolation source: Helgoland LTER site | place: Germany:Helgoland, sampling... | reverse complement strand
ATAAACTCCATTGCTAAAGCTGAGCTTCCCTTGCGGCCTCTCAGCTTTGTTATGAACGCAGCGATCTCCTTGTATGGCACCGCTGCGTGATGTTTGACCTGTTTTACTTTGGCAGTCTTGGCGAGAATTTTATCGAGGTGACCGCGCAGGCGGGCAGGGTTCTCTCCTTCAACATACTTTCGCGCGCGTGCCCAATCCCAGACGGTTTCGATACGCTGCCTAACACGACTGGCGGTCTCAGCCTTGGATAACCATATCGGCTCTATGGCCTTTAGGACGAGATCCGTATCTAAATCGGAAACGGATAGTGTGCCGAAAACTGGGTAAGCATATGTTGTAAGGGTGTTCGTCCATTGCTGGGCATGTTTAGCATTTTTCCATTCAGGCTTTTTACTGGCAATGCACTGTTCTGCGGCTTCCCTAAAGGTTATCGAGCGTGCTTGCTCCAATTGCCTTACTCTCTTGACCCGCGCTCGTTCCTCTAGTGGATCTAACCCGCTTAGGACTTGCCGCCTGCATTCCAAGGCAATATTGCGTGCGGCTGCTAATGAAACAAGATTAAGCGACCCTAGGCCCATCTCCCGCTGCTTCGCGGTGACGGGGGATTTATAGCGGAATAGCCACGACTTTGTACCACTCCCAGCCACCTGTAAATACAGACCGCGATCACAGCGGTGGTAACCGACTTCAGTTACAGTCTCTACACTTCGTGCTGATTTCAGAAAAGCCATGTTGATCTATCCTACCCACAACGCTACCCACAACAAAGTAGCAGATTACAGCAGGTCTTAATAGGTCTGGTGATGTATTAAGTGCATAAAATATGTTGTTATAGCCAATTAAATAAGACTTTATCGCACTTCTACAGATAATGGTACGGGGGACTGTTCCTCCGCCATAAAAATAAATTAACCAATTGTTTATATTTAATTATATAGCTTATGATCAGTATCTGGATACATCTACGGATACACTTTGTCGATCCAATCAGGAACGCCACTTCTACTCACGAGACAATTTCAAGCTTAATCGAACCGCTGCTCTTACTGAGTCGCGCCAACTATTGAGCGCATAGATTCAGGCTGCGCCAGCAATCCGATGCGAGTTCTCACTCGTCTGACAGAACCCACAGTGGTGTTGTCAGAATTCCTCGGACAACATCCTATTAAGAAATGGTACATAAATTGGAGGTTGGACAAGCTTTCCTTTTGCCTAATTCGCACCAATAGCTCGCTTAAGTACAAACGTCGGATCACAGCTGGATCCTGCCCAGGCAACGAATTGGTCTGGACGGACTAAGACCATTGGGCTTTGGTATCTATCCGCCGCCTCTTGTGACATTTCAAATACTTGCAACGGCACCCCAAGCGTTTCCGCCGCCGTGTCAAATCCCGCGCTGCCTATGGTCGTGAGCAAAGTAAAGCCAGAGCCAAAGGCGTCAAAAACTTGAGTTCCATCGGCCAATGTTGCCGGTGCCAAATGGTGACCAGCGCGTGCCGTGAATTGGTGGTTCCCGCGCGCAGAAGGGCGGCCGCTTCCGCCTATAATTGAAGATCCTTCATAGTTTGGTGCGAAGGCCATGACTTCGTCCGCACCTTGGTTGCGCCCCTGCCAAAGCTCGGCGAAATTGGGATCCGAAGGGCTGTGCGTCGCCAAGAAATCACGGTCTTCTGTGATAAAGCGCTCAATAAACTCGGCTGCGGTTGTTGCGAATACAGGCTGTCGTTCCCCCGAGTAGCTGTCCAGCAGGCCAGGGCCGCCCCAGCCTTGCAGGTTTGCGACAAGTTTCCAAGCCAAATTGCGCGCGTCCTCAAAGCCCAGGTTTATGCCATAGCCACCATAGGGGGGATGAGAATGAGCCGCGTCACCCGCTACGAAAACACGGTTTGCACGATAGGTGTCGGCAACGGTCACGCGCAGATCCCAAAAGCCAATGTAGCTAATGTCGAAGGAGAACTCTTGTCCAACCGCCTTAGTCAACATCCCGCTGAAATCGAAATTCTCCGCAGTTGTACCAAGCGGCACAGGAGCGTGAAAAAACCAACTCAACCCATGATCGACACGTCCAAAAAATTGCCAATAGCCTTCAAAGTCAGGGTGTAGGACGTTGTAGAAAGCCTTGCCGGGATAACGCTTGAGCAGTTGATCGAGTTCTTCTGATTGAAAAACTAAAAGTGACATCAGCTTGCCGTGTTCGGTTGCGGTCTCACTAATACCGCTGCTCCTACGTACGATTGATTTGGCGCCATCGCACCCGACAAGATAGGCACCGCGCAGGGTCTTTTGACCCTCACCGTGGCGTTCGGACACGCGCAATGAGACCCCGGTATCATCTTGTTTGAAGTCATCGCCTTGCCAACCATAGAGCACGTCGATTCCGTCTATTTCGGCCGCGCGGTCGCGTAGAACTGCCTCCGTTTCATATTGCGGCAGACGCGCGTTCGCGCAGGCGTAGTAGTCTTTCACTTTTGAACGGTTTAGCCAATCATAGTGGTGGTCCGTCATAAGTGTGCCGTAACAGGTCATCCCACCAATACCACCGCCCTCCGGAATGGGATGCGCCGCGCGCAGCGCATCTTCGCAGTGCCAACTGCGAAAATGTTCCATTGTGCGCTGGGTCAGGTTCTGTCCCTTCGGCACAGGTTGGGGTGTGGGATATTTTTCGACCAAGGCCACGCGCAGGCCCCGTTGGCCTAGATCAATCGCGAGGCCGGTACCAACGGGACCGCCGCCATTTATTATCACGTCATACATGGGAGCTACACCTGTCCGGGTTCAAGATAGATATGTTTGGTTTCTAGGAAATCGTGCATGCCTTCAGGTCCGTGCAAACGTCCCAAACCCGACTGACCGTAGCCACCTGTTTCCGCTTCGGCAAAAAGTCGTAAATGCGAATTGACCCATACTGTGCCCGATCTGATCGCGCGGCTAATCCTGAGCGCGCGGGGTCCATCCTTGGTGAAGACGGAGGCCGCCAAACCATAGGGCGTTGCGTTGGCTTTGTGAATGGCTTCTGCCTCGTCTTCAAATGTTTCAAGCGACACGATTGGGCCGAAGAGTTCCTCCTGAACGAGGGAAGAGGTGACGTCCTCTATGCCAAACAAGGTTGGCGTCAAAAACGCCCCGGCGCCGTCCCAACCGCCTTGCAGGATCATGCGACCTTCGTCGCCAGCCTGCTCAATCAACCGCAAAATGCGCTGTTGGCTGGGAAGATCAATGAGAGAGCCCATTGTGCTTGCAGGATCACTGCCGCGCCCAACCTTTACAGCTTTATAGGCTGCGATCATGCGCTCTTCGAACCTCTTTGCGATGCTTGAGTGAACAAGGAAGCGAGCCGCGGCAACGCAGATTTGACCGGCCATATTCAGGGAGCCATAGGTCAGCTCCGTCACGGCCTTGTCGATGTCGGCATCGTGAAAAATCAAGGCCGGTGCTTTGCCACCCAACTCCAAACCCACACGTTTAAGGGTGGTTGACGCCCCCGCCATGACGGCTTGACCTGTCCTGCTGGAGCCGGTGAATGAGATCACATCAATCAACGGTGAGGCAACGATGGCCTGCCCGACTTCGATGCCATTCTCATTGACGGAATTGACCACACCACTTGGCAAAGATGGAGCACCCGTAATGCACTCCATCAGTTTTGCGTGCACCAGTGGTGTTTGCGTTGCAGGTTTTATCACACAGGTACAACCCGCCGCCAAAGCAGGCGCAAGGGAGCGCATGAGCAAGGTGACAGGCGCATTCCACGGAACAATAATGCCGGCGACACCAGCGGCTTCACGGTGAAACAACGACATCTGACCAGGTAAAACTTCTTGCATTGTGCCGCGAATGTTGCGCGCAAGACCTGCATAATAGCGCGTCTCAGAAATCGCGCCCATGGTTTCGCCCATGGCTTCGCTGCGCAGCTTGCCATTCTCTTGCACGACCAAATCCGCAATCGACTCTTTTAGGGCCTCAAGCCGATCTGCAATCTCGCTCAAAGCCTGGGCACGCAAGCGCGGATTGGCCGACCAGTTGAGCTCAATAAATGCCCTGCGCGCCACCTGCGCTGCGTGATCGACCAAGTTTCGAGATCCGAGATGATAAGTGCCAACCTCAGTTTGATCCGCCGGGTCAACACTTTGTTCAACCGCGCCCTCATAGATTGGCGCGCCTGCGATATGGTGCCCAGCAATCATAGCTTGAGGCCCAAAAGCGCGACTGCGTTGTCCTGATAGATTTTCTGCCGCGCCGCATCTGATATATCCATGCGATCAATAACGGCCATTGTGTCGCGGATATACATCGGCCCACCCTCAGGATCAAAAGGCGCGTCGGAGGCGAACATGACACGATCCTCGCTAAAGAATTCAATCGCATGCTCAATCGCCTTTTGCGAGCCAAAGCTTGCGGTGTCGGCGTAGAATTCCTTGAAATACTCCAAATGGGGGCGTTTCAAGGCTTTGAGAACCTTCTGTAAATCCTTGGCTGTCGTGCGCGCGCCCATTTGATCCCAACCAGCACCCACACGACCTTCAAAGAAGGGGATCATGCCGCCAGCGTGATGGGTAATAATTTTTAGATTGGGATGACGATCAAAGGTGCCGGAAAACACAAGCCGTGCCATTGCAGCTGAGGTTTCATAGGGCCAGCCGAAAGTCCACCAAATCTCATATTCCGACTGCTCTTCAGTCAAATAATCGGTGAAATTCGCACCCCGCGACGGATGCATCCAGATTGGCTTTCCAGTGCTGGCCATATACTCAAAAAATGGGTCAAATTCGGGCAAATCAAGCGGCTTGCCCATTACATTGGTAAAAATCTGCATGCCAACTGCGCCAAGATCTTCAATATTGCGGCGCGCGTCCTCAACCATTTTCTCGGGATTGGACATGATTGCGGTGCCAATAAAGCCGGGGAAGCGATCGGGATATTGCTGGCAAAGTTCAGCCATACTATCGGAGGCAATTGTCGCTAAATCGAGTGACTTTGCGGGATCTGCATATAATTCAAAGGGCGGCGACGCGAGCGATAAGATCTGGCAGTAATCTGGCCCGAACATATCCATAACTTCGAAACGGCGATCTAAATTGGTCATCATAGGCACTGCTTCAGACCGGCGTGTGATATCCGTTGTGTGGCCCAAATGATCAATCAGCGCGTTATGAAAAGGCTTTGGCCAAATATGGGTAAAGACGTCTATTTTTTTCATCTGGTTTCCATTCTATTTTCTTGAGCGCTGTGCTTGGTGTTGTCGGTGTCAATCAATTTCGCAGAGATACCTTGCGCCAGATCACGCACGCGGCTTGCAAGGTAAGTGGTTTGTTTTGGTGTGACTTCTGTCTCGGCGACCGTCATGCAAAGCGCAGCCGCCGGTGCGGAGCCTGCATCCAGAATGGGCGCTGCAATACCAACCACGCCGGGCGTTACTTCACCATAAGCAATCGCAACTCCTTCTTTGCGCACGCGGCGCAGGGTTGCGCGGATTTGATCAACAGTTTCACCGGCTCCCATTCGGGCAAATTCAGCCAGATTAGATCCCCCGATCTCCTCCTGCTCGCGTTTTGACAGCCAGGCCAAGATTGCCCGCGAGATCGCGCCGCGCGCTAAAGGCATCGGGCGTCCGCGCGGATAGCTTGTAACGGGTGCGCGCGCAGAAACGAGGGAGGAAACGCAAAGAATTTTGCGCCCGTACCAACGCACGAGAAAAGCGGAACATTGGGATTGCGCGGTGAGCTCCTCCAAAGCGCTTTGCCCGTGCGCGATCAATGGATCGGCCTTGCGCATCAAATAATCAAGTTCCGTCACGCGCGGCCCCAAGGAAAACGCTGACCCTGAAACCGATGTCACTAAGCCGGTTTCACGCAGGGATTTAAGATAGCGATATAGCGTCGGCCGCGTGAAGCCAGTTTCTTTCATCATTTGCTCTGCGGTCCACTCAGGCCGTTCTTCAGAAAATAGCCCAAGCACGCCAAGCAATTTGTCCGCAGAATTCATGTTAGCCTCTCTTGCCGGCGGCGATAGACATCGTAAAGCATCAAAGCAAGGCCAAGCACGACGCCAAGTGCATCGGTGTAACCAGCCCCTGAAAAAGCATCTGACGGAATGAGCGCCAGAACGCCTGTGGCGCCAAACAAAATGCGCATGGAGGCGGAGAGCGGGCCGCTAAAATATCCCGCCAGCGCCGCCGAAATCAACCAAACCCCGAGACCCGCAGTCAAAATTGCAACCCCGATGGCCAAAGGGGTTCCGATCATGATCAAGGCAGGCGAGAATACGAAGAGAACCGGTATGACATATGCCAACCATCCAAAGCGCATAGCAGCCCAACCTGTTGCCATTGAAGGTGCCCTCGCGATTGAGGCCGCGGCAAAGGCTGCGAGTGCAATGGGTGGGGTAATCATTGACATCATACCGAAATAGAGCACGTAAAGATGTGCCGCAATGGGCTCGACCCCAAGCTGAATGAGCGCAGGCGCGACCAAAGCTGCAAGCAAGACATAGACCCCGAGCGTCGGCAGTCCCATGCCCAAGACGATGCACACGATTGCCGATAATGCCAGCAGTGCAATCAAGGATGATCCTCCGACCTGCACCAAAAGATAGGTCAGGTTGAAGCTGAGCCCGGTGATGTTCAAAACGCCGATGACAAAGCCGCTTGCGGCAGAAATAAGCAAAATTTCGACAACCGAATGGCCTGTCTTGGAAAAGGCGTTGAACACAGCCCGGATGCTTGGTCTCACACCGCCATAACCAATCATTAAGGATGTGATTGTCAGCGCAAGCGCGGCCCAAAGCGCCGCGCGCTCAGGTTGATATCGTTGCCAAAATAACAGGTAAATCAGCACTGCAAAAGCAAAGGCGAAATGCAGACCCGTCAATACTTTTCGCCCTGAAGGGATTTGATCCTTTGACACGGGGCGAATGCCAAGTTTGGCGGCTTCAAGATCCGCTTGAATGAACAACGAAACGTAATAGAGGAGCGCTGGGATAAGCGCTGCTGACACGATTGCAGAATATGGAACTGCCAGAAATTCAGCCATTAAGAAGGCCGCAGCCCCCATGACAGGCGGCATCAATTGCCCGCCCGTGGAGGCGACCGCTTCAATCGCGCCGGCCTTATGCGCGGGATAACCATCGTTCTTGATCATCGGGATCGTCACAACGCCTGTGCCCACAACATTTGCCACGGCAGAGCCTGAGATGGAACCGAACAAGCCAGAGGCGAGCACTGAGATTTTCATTGATCCACCACGATATCGCCCCATCCCAATCATCGCAGCATCTGTGAAAAAAGTAGTCCCGCCTGTGACGCCAAGCAAAACACCAAAGAAGATAAAGGCGACCACGATGGTTGTGGCGACAGACATGGGCAAGCCAAGGATGCCGTTTGAGTCTACAGCCATATAGCCTGCAAGCAATTGCCAGTTCTGTGCGCGGCCCTGAAGTCTTCCGGGGAAGAGATCGCCAAATAAAGCGTAAAACAGGAAAGCCATAATGATGATGACTAAAGCCCATCCACAGGCGCGCCGCAGGGCTTCGAGCGTCAATAGAACAATGAGCACGCTGGGGATCCAAAGCTCTGGTGGGCGTGAGAAAATCATCAACACCAGGTCAGGATAACGCACTGCAATATATCCAACGGCAATCAAGCTGATCAAAGCCAGTACCACATCGTACCAAGGCGCCTTTGGGCGGTCTGTGCCACTTCTGAACGGCAGCGTTAAAAATGCCAATGCCAAAGTCAAAGCCAACATCGCAGCAAAGAATTGCTGAGGATAAAGATCAAGACCGATTTGGCGTTGGAACGACATCGCCCAGCCTATGGCCATTAAAGTCAGCAGAGCCGCCAGCGCATTGCTGAGCGTGCTCCACCCCCCAGGCAAGAGGCCGCGAACGCCCTCTTGAATTTGCGTGGTGTCTTTCATCGACGTTTACTTCAACCCGACTTCTTCATAAAAACGGATCGCACCGGGGTGGAATTCTGAAATGCCGATGTCTCCGCGCATGTCAGCCGGTTTGAACGCGCGCATAGGTGGGAATGTTTCACCCATGACTTTGCCCTGCTCATACATCGCTTTGGCCATTTGGTAGACCGCCTCATCTGAGGCACCTGCATGGGTAAAGACGACTTGAGGGAAAGCGATGTAAGTATCATCTTCCAACACGCCAGGCATTGCGCCTGCTTTGAGCTTTTTGAAGAAGGCCGTTGGCCAATGCCCACGCGCCGCCGCAAGGGCCGCATCGCTGCTATCATCCACGCCTAAAGCACGCAAACCGCCCACGGCAGCATCTGCTTCACGCACTTTGCCAGCGCCATGTGCAAAGATGAACCCGACCGTATCGCCCGCCATGAACGCATTTGCGCCCGCAACAACAGACGCGACAGACACCTGTTCAACATCATCGCGTGTCATGCCTGCTGTGGCATAAAATGCAGAGAGTTGCGGCAGGATGGTATTCTGTGCTGTGTATCCATCAGTCATGGCTTTGCCACGCAGGTCGCCAACCTTCATGATGTCGCTGTCTTTGCGCACGAAGATTGCTTCGACCAAAGGCTGCAAGTGACCAACGACGCGGATGTTTTCGTTCTTTTTGCCGTTCCACCAGGCCTCGCCCGTGATCGAATAATTCACCTCTTGCAGGTTCGCCACGCCGAATTCGATGCCACCGTCATTGACGAAGGGAATGAACTGGTTTGGGCTTGTTGCGGGTTGAATCGTCGTGTTGAGACCGTTTGCATTCGCCGCATTCGCGACCGCGGTTCCTATATTATGGAACAGAGATCCCGGATTGGACGTCGCAATTCCAACGTTCTGCGCAGATGCGGTCCCCCCCACGAGCGCGGCTACACTAAAGGCGGCGGCTGTAAATAAAAATTTCATCAGTAATCCTCCCAGATTGTCTTCGGTTTGCCGAAGTAAACTCGTAAAATCCCACAATGTGAGATTATTTACCAAATTACTTGAATTTTGCGATCCGACAAGGCCTAATAAATTTATTCAGGCGCAAGGGATACGGCATGGACCAAAGTCACGAACAAACGGGTGCGGAGTCGTTGCTGGACGGGCTGTCGCTTTCCGGCATCCAATATATGTTTGCAAATGCTGGTACGGATTTTCCACCGATCATCGAAGCTCTTGCGCGGCGTGATCCATCTGCCGCGCCAGTCGCATTGACGATACCACATGAAACCGCCGCCGTCGCGATGGCACATGGCGCTTATTTGGTCACAGGTCGCGCCCAGGCGGTGATGGTGCATGTGAATGTGGGGCTCGCCAATTCCGTGATGGGTGTGATCAACGCGGCGTCTGACAATATCCCGATGCTGGTCATGTCAGGTCGCACACCGATTTCAGAGCGCGGCCGCAAGGGCGCGCGAATGACGCCTATCCAATATGGTCAAGAGATGTTTGACCAGACGTCTCTCGTTCGGGATTTGGTGAAATATAGTTACGAAATGCGCTATCCTGAGCAGGGAAAACAACTTGTTATGCGAGCCATGTCATTGGCAACCTCTGAGCCTCAAGGCCCCGTTTACCTCTCGCTCCCGAAAGAACCTTTGTCAGAAATAGTGCCAGAAACCACGCAAACGCATCATCCGATGCCACCCTCTGCGACCAAGATCTTGCCCGATCCAGAGGCCATCATCAAACTTGCGCGTCTTCTTGAAACGGCCTCGAACCCCGTGATCATTTGCCAGCGCGGTGACACTGAAGGGCGTCTTTCGAGGGCGCTTTCAACCCTTGCAGCGAAACATGGGATTGCGGTGTTTGAACCTTTTTTGCTGCGCAATGTCCTGCATTCAAACGATCCGGCTTTGCAGGGCTATCATGCCAGCGGGCCAAGTGATGCCGACCTCATTATCGTCCTTGATAGTGATACACCATGGATTGAGGCAACCAATGCCCCAGGTCCAGAAACCATTGTCGTACACATTGGCCCGGATCCTCATTTCGCGCGTATGCCAGTGCGTGGATTTAGGACCGATCTTGCCATTTCGTCAGATTCTGTCGAGGCGATTCTCGCAGTTGACCGCGCGGCGCGGGCACCGTCGGCAGCCGGACAGCGCAGCAAAGCTCTTGCGCAATCGGCAACGCAGAGGCGGGACGCGGCCCAAGTCAAAGCCAAGGCAGGCGATACAAATCCAATGAGCGCTGAATGGATCAGCCACTGCGTGTCTGAGATTATGGACGAGGAGGCCGTTGCATTTTCTGAATTGGGCCTATTGCCCGCATATATGACACTGAAGGGGCCGAACAGGCTGTTCAATAACGTCCACGCAGGAGGGCTGGGCTGGGCGATGCCTGCCGCGCTTGGCGCGCAATTGATGCGACCGGACCGGCTGACAATCGCATGTATGGGTGATGGCAGTTATATGTTCGCCAATCCCGTGGCTTGCCACCAAATCGCAGAGGCTTTGCGCCTGCCCATTCTCACGATCATCAAGAATAATGCAATGTGGAATGCTGTGCGCCGGTCTGTGGTGAATGGCTATCCTGACGGTTCGGCTGCGATGTCAAACACCGTTCCTTTGACTTCGCTTGAACCGCTTCCAGACTTCGCCGCCATCGCGCGCGCGTCACGGGCGCATGCCGAACGGATCGAAGATGGGCGCGAGCTGCCGGCGGCGCTCCAACGTGCAGTTGGCATCATAAGAACCGAAAAGCGCCAGGTACTGCTTGATCTACGCTGTGCCGTCTCAGATATGCATTAACCACATTGCAGGAGGATGCCAGCCTGTGTGGGAGTGCTGCGGCCGTTTGACCGGCCTGGGCCCTTGGTTTTGTCCTAGTCTTTTGGCTTCTTGCTGAAATCTGCGACTTCGTCAAAAGAGACCCCCATTTGATCCCCAATTTTCTTGAGCAGAGGCAATTGGACGGCCATATCCATGATGGAGTCCATCGCCAGCCCGACCGGATCACTTTTTCCACCAGAGCTCACCCCATGACCCATGCCAGAGATATGATTCACGTTGATAGACTTTATCTTCTCTGCTGGCTTCACCATTTCAGTGATGATTTTGGGCATGGCGTTGAGCCGGCTTTTCTCCAGCTCCATCGCGATCATATTGTCAGACCGGGCATTTTCTGCCTCAATATGCGCGCGATTGGCTTCCGATTGGGCAATCTGTGCGGCTTTTTCTGCGGCCGCCAACTCGCGAATGGCCGCCGCTTTATCTTTTGCTGTGGATTTCTCATTTTCCGCGGCAATCGATGCGCGCAGCGCCGTATTTGCGGCTTCAGATTGTGCCGATAGTTTCGCCAATTCAGCCCGGCGATTGGCCTCGGCGATGGCGCGGGTTGTGCCAATCGTTTCATGGGCTTTGACCGCCTCTGCACGGGCGAGATCCGCCGAGGCCTGCGCTTTGCTTTCTTCAGTGCTTTTGGCAGAAACGGCGATTTTACTCTCTTGCTCGGCGATCAGGATATCGCGTTCCCGTTCGACCTCAGCTTTTTGAATGAATGTCTCCATTTGGATTTTTGCTTCACTTGAGGCCCGCTCACTTTCGGCCTTTTGCCGTGCGATTTCAGAAATTTGTGCCGCAGCGAGGGTTTCAATCTCTTGTTGTTGCGCGATTTGCGCCCGGCGTTCTTCGAGATCAATCTCCAGGCTCTTGCGTGAGGCTTCCATCGCTGCACGGCGAACAGAGACTTCGCTATCGGCATGGATTTCGGCGCGTTCTTTCTTCGATTTGGCAATCACCTCAGCAAGTTTGCGCATGCCTACGGCGTTGAAAGCATTATTTTCATCAAGCGCGGAGAAGGGAGTTTGATCCAGGCCAGTTAGGGACACACTGTCCAATTGCAACCCGTAACGCGCCAAAGTGTCTTTCAACCCGTCGCGCACATCGGCCACAAATTGGGCGCGATTTTCGTGCAATTCATCCATGGTCATTCGCGCTGCGACAGAGCGGAGCGCGTCAACCATCATGCCATCAATCAGATTGCGAAGCTCATCGCGTTGGAATGTGCGTTTTCCTAAGGTTTGCGCGGCGCGTGTGATCGCATCGGCATTGGGGGATACGGACACATAAAACTCCGCGCCGACATCGACCCGCAAACGATCTTGCGTAATCAATGAGGCCTCCCCATGACGGCTGACGTCCAGGCGCAGGGTTTGCATATTGATGCGGCTGATTTCGTGAAAATAGGGGATTGCAATGACCCCGCCATCAATCACAACGCGCCGACCACCGATCCCGGTTCGCAGGAGGGCCACTTCATTTGTGGCACGGTCATACCACCATGCTGCAAGGGCAATGAAAACGGCCACACAGATGACCACGAGAATTATCCAGCCTAAGAAACTCATATTCTCTCTCCTTATAAACTGTGCTTATTGCACAGAATGTTTGACGCCATGCCGCCGTCTGTCGGGATATTTGTCCCGCGAATCCAGCTGGTCATGTCACTTAACAAAAACATAATCACGGGCGCGATGTCTTCCGCGCGGCCCGGGCGGTCCATGATCCGACGATCCTCCTCCGCCCGGGCTCCCAGGGTTTGGAGGAAATCATCAAGAATTGGAGTATCGACGGGGCCGGGGCTGACGCAATTCATGCGGATGCCCCTGTCTCGCCAGGTCCATCGGTTTTGCATGGTCCAAGCGATAAGCGCTTCTTTCGAAAAGAAATAGCTTCGCCCGCCGTCAGATGTGACGTTCCATTGCGCGATGAATGCGTCAAGATTGTAGAAATCTAAATGCTCGGCGGCTTTGATCGCATCGACAGAGTCGGGCCAGCCCATCCCGGCGAGTGAGGCGACATTCACAATGCTGGCACCCTCCGCGAGTTTTGGGATGAGCCCATAAGTTAAGCGTTTCAAACCAACGAGGTTCACCCGAAGCAGCAGGTCTGCAGTCTTGGTGGGAGGCAGGCCGGCATTATTGACCAACCCGTCAATCCTATCGGGTAAGACATCAATAAGCGCGTCGATTGCGCGGGGGTCGGACAGATCTGCGCGATAGAATTCTTCAACATGGTCGAAGTTTTTGGTCATATCTATCCCGAGCACCTCTGCCCCTTGCTCCGTTAAACGGCGCGCTGTCTCCCAACCAATGCCAGAAGAGGAGCCCGTGACGACAATGCGTTTTCCTTTGACTAAATCGCGCATGATTAAAACACAGGTGGGAAGGGTTTTTGACCACGGTCTAGGGTGATCCATCGCGTTTCAGAAAAGCTTTCTAACGACCATCGCCCGCCATAGCGGCCTAATCCGCTTGCCTTTGTGCCACCAAAGGGTGCGTGGGCTTCATCGTTGATCGGTGCGCAATTGACATGGCACATGCCCGTCTCGAGGCTCTGCGCCATGTCTATCGCGCGATGTTCATTTCTTGTGATGATCCCACAGGAGAGACCGTATTCGGTATCATTGTTCATCGCGATTGCCTCTGCATCTGTGTGAAAGCGGCTGACGATTGCAACGGGACCAAAGGTTTCATCCCGCCAAATATCCATGCTTGGATTTACATGAGTCAAAATTGTAGGTTCAACAAAGCGGCCATTCACAGTGCCACCCAGCGCAAGTTTCGCGCCTTTGGCCAGGGCATCTTGCAATTGAGATTTCACATGCTCTGCCTGACGATCATTGATCAAGGGTCCGATAACGTTCGATTTATCGGCAACATTGCCAGTTTTCAATTTGGCCGCGCGGGCCACAAACCCTTGCATAAAACTGTCATAGACGCTGTCTTGGACCAATATTTTTTCCACACTCATACACACCTGGCCCTGATGCATAAAGGCGCCAAAACTTGCAGCGGATGTCGCTCTGTCCATATCCGCATCATCCAAGACAATGAGGCTGTCTTTACCTCCGAGCTCGATGCAGGCTTTTTTCAAATGCGCGCCACATTTGGCGGCAATGCGCCTGCCAACGGCGGTTGAGCCTGTAAATGCCACACCCTTCACCGTCGGATTATCGACCATTTCATCGCCCACCGATGCCACGTTATCGCGTGAGCAGGTAATGACGTTGAACACTCCGGGGGGCAGTCCCACTTCTTCCATAACCTCAGCGAAGAAAATGCCGCCCATATAGGGTGTCTCTTCCGAAGGCTTGAGAACGATGGTATTGCCCATGGCCATTGCGAAAGAAAACGGACGTGCGGCCAAAATACCTGGAACATTCCAAGGACTTATGACCCCGATGACCCCCATAGGGGTTCTGATTGCTTGGCTGACTTTACCGTTTAACGAAGGCAGGATCTCTCCAATTGGAGCATAGCACAAAGCGGCTGCGGCCTTGAATATCTCCGGCATGGCCTTGGTCTCATAAATGCCCTTGCCATACCAGCCGCCACCTTCAAATTGGGCGGCGTTGACAAATTGATCTGCCTTGCGTTCGATCGCCGCCGCGATTTTCAACATATATTCAGCGCGCTCTTGAAATTTCAGAGCTGACCATGCGGGGAAGGCTTGCTGGGCCGCGTCAATCGCCTGCTTGGTTTCCGTTACTGAGGCATTGGGCACCCGCGCCCAAACCTGACCGTCGGACGGATTGAGATCGTCAAAATGACCGCTCGTTTGTTGCCATTGCCCATTGATGAAGAGGCCTTTTATATTTTCGGCCGTGTGGGTGCTATCGAGCATGTTACTCCCTTTCAAATTGGCCCGATGGACGTCTGCGAAAGACTTCGACGTGCGGGCGCTTGTAAATTTCAACCACAGGCGGAGGTGGGCCGTCTTCGTGTGGCACGGGCTGTGGCGATGGAGAGGCGACGTAGGTCGGGCGCGAGGCCGGCCTCTGACGGCGAGCGGCGGCGGCGGCGGATTCTATATCTTTCAACACGGACTCCAGGCGCGATTGCGCCACCTTTTCTGCCTGCTTAACACTGCTGCTTGACGGAGAGGTCAAGGCCCGCGTCGATGCTTCGCTGGCTGAAGAAATGAGATCCTCAATCGAGCCTCCAATCAGCTGTTCGGCGCTCCTGCGCGGCAAAGCCGGGCCTGGGGTAAAGCGCGGCTCCACAGGCTGCGTCTCAATCGTCTGAGGCGGCGGCTGATTGCGCGTAGTGTTGTTAGCCCCTAAAAATGCCTTTTGAACTGAGGGATCGGAGCGCAACTGCGCCGCGCTGTCTTCGCGTGTGATACGGGTGTTTTCCAGTAGATATCCGCGATCGGCGATGGCCAAACTTTGTTTGGCATTCTGTTCAACCAGCAAAACGCCAATGCCCAGATCTTTGACGACAGCAAGGTTTTGGAACAATTCCCGGCACAATAGCGGAGATAGGCCCAATGAGGGTTCATCCAGCATTAATATATCCGGCGCTGACATCATTGCACGGCCGATAGCCACCATCTGCTGTTCGCCACCAGACATGGTACGCGCGATTTGAGTTTGCCGTTCAATCAATTTGGGAAAGAGATTTAAGACACGCTCAAGATTTTGCCCCTCATCGGCGCGGGCGCGGGCGGAATAGGCGCCGAGTAGCAAATTTTCCTTGACCGTCAAATCGCCAAATATTGCCCGCCCTTCTGGCACCAGCGCCACGCCTTGCTCAACAATTTGATCTGAGTTGAGCGCGGTAAGCGATGCGCCATTCAGCATCACTTGGCCGGAAACTCGGCCTTCGCATATTCCGGCAATAGCTCTGAGCAGAGTTGATTTCCCGGCCCCATTGGCCCCCAAAATGACCACAATTTCACCGGGTCCAACGCTGAGTGACACTTCATTTAAAGCTGGATGTTGCCCATAGGCCGCGCTGAGCCCTCGCACGTCAAGCATTGT
>ENA-OQVM01003896-OQVM01003896.1-marine-metagenome-genome-assembly--contig:-NODE-3896-length-15725-cov-8.410276_pt1 | contig 15725 bp, 19 predicted proteins | sample MGYA00237776_ERZ505498 | MGnify/ENA primary metagenome ERZ505498 (study PRJEB26159, sample SAMN06265151) | marine metagenome | isolation source: Helgoland LTER site | place: Germany:Helgoland, sampling... | reverse complement strand
AAAGCTTGCTCGGGATTGGTATGCGCCGGATCACCGCCCCAATCTGGAGCTGAATCCACGTCAATTTCATGCAATCGGTTCATTTGAACGATGTGAGAATTTGAGTAAGTGCCTGTGGCGAACACGGGCGTTGTGCGCTGCCAATGAAGCTCAATAGAAAGATCAGACATAGGGATTCCAATTATAGGAAGGAGAGATGGGCGGCCTTCCGTGTCGCGCAAGGACAGGCCGCCAGGTTTGTTATGCGGCTGCGATCTGCTTTTTGGGATCATAAAATGGCCGCTCAACCACAGTGGCTTTGACCATTCCAGTGTGGATTAAAACCTCGACTTCCGCTCCCAAAATGGCCGCATCGGTGGCAACCATGGCCAGCGCTATGTTTTGCTTTAAGCGTGGTGAATAAACTGCGGAGGTCACTTTTCCGATGGTTGCGCCATCTTGTTGGATGCCCCAGAAGGTGGTGTTCGGGCCGGTAAGCGGGGCGCAGTCGAGGACCAGCCCGACCTGTTTGCGTTTCGGGCCGTCGTGCTTGATCTGGCGCAGCGCAGCTTTGCCGATGAATTCTGCATCCATGTCGAGGTTAACGAGGCGATCAAAGCCCAGCTCGAAGGGGTTTGTCTCAATATCCGCATCCGCATGGTAGGAGAGCATCCCACCTTCAATCCGCCTGATCGAAGAAGTATGACCGGGCTTCAACCCATGTGGCGCTCCCGCAGTCATGATCAATTCCCAAAGCTGATCGCCTTTTGACCCATCGCGCAGATAGAGCTCATATCCCAATTCGCTGGACCAGCCTGTGCGTGACACGACGAGGGGGATTCCCTCCAATTCCAGCTCGCGCAGCCAGTAGTATTTTAGATCTGCAATGCTGTCTCCGAAGAGCGCTTGCATAATCAGGCCTGAGTTCGGACCCTGAAGTTGCAGCGGTGAAACATCCGGTTCTTTGATTTTCACATTGAGGCCGGAATGCACCGCCACGCCCTGTGCCCATAGTAAAATATCGCTGTCCGCTAGGGAAATCCAAAAATGATTTTCTGCCAAACGCAGCAGTATCGGATCGTTCAAAATGCCACCATCGGCATTGGTGATCAGAATATATTTGCACTGGCCAACGGCCATCGTGGATAGATCGCGGCAGGTCAGCATCTGTGTGAATTTTGCGGCGTCCGGTCCGGTGATTTCGACCTGACGTTCCACGGCAACATCACAAAGGATTGCTTGATCCACAAGGTTCCAGAAATTTTGTTCAGGATCGCCAAAATCACGCGGGATATACATGTGATTATAGACCGAAAAAGCCTCAGCACCCCATCGGACGGTCGCGTCAAAATAAGGGGATTTGCGGATCTGAGTTCCGAAGCCAAAATCATCTGCCTGTTTCATTTTGCGCCCTCTTTGCTGCTGGCCAATCTGGCCAAGGAAAACTGAATTCTGGCCCATACTTAACTTGATCGTGTCGCAATCATGGTCCGATTACTGGCAAGAAAGCGGCCGACTGGACTGATTTACTGGGCAAGTTTAGCCTGTTTGGTCTTTTCCCCGTGATTTTAAGATGTTGTGGTGAGTTTTGCGAGATTTGGATGGGAGCTTTTGACTTGGCGAGTCGCGATGTAAGTCATATAGCGTTCAATCGCGAGATCCGCTGACAACATCTCTTCCATGAGGCGTTGGAACGCGGCCAAATTGGGCGTTACCACCGTCATCACATAGTCCATGCCACCGCCGGTCGCGATGCATTGGGTCACTTCGTCTAAGTTGCGAATGTGCAGCTCAAAGCGTTCGAATTCGATTTTTCGGTGTGAGCTCATCGCTACGGTGACCACAACCTGTGTGAAATCTATGATGCGCTCCAGGGCGATATCCGCGTGAAAGCCACGAAGAATTCCCGCGGACTTCAAGCGATCAAGCCGTGCCCAGCACGGTGTCGGCGAGAGGTTAACCAGCTCTGCGAGACGCGTCTTGCTCAGGTGTCCATGCTGTTGAACGGCACTTAATATGCGAATATCCGTAGCATCGAGCCCCAATTTTTTCATATGAATTTGTCTTTCATGAAACCGTTTACGCAGATCGTGTCAGGCACATGTTAGAGTTTTCTCTGCCCCGATCCTAGACATAAATTTGGCAGGCGCATCGAAACAAGCCAACATCAGGTCTCTTTGAGCATGGGACAACCGACGCTGAAAGTTTTGCCCGCGGAGCCAATCGTCGAAAAAGGAATTCGCGCGCTCATCATGCCAATCTCTTTATCAGAATAATGGTGCCCGGGGGCGGATTTGAACCACCGACACGAGGATTTTCAGTCCTATTTCAGTATATATTACTTTGCCTGAAGTTATTTTAAATAGCATTATTATGGCTTATATTTAGTAGCTTAAAGTAATCTTTGACCTTACTTCACCTGTTTTCACTTGAACGGGTTTGTGGTAATGTCGTTACATGAGGGTTACATGGATTGAGTGGGCCACAGAAGCATGAAAAAAAAGATTAACAAAACGCTAGTGTCAAATCTAGTTGCGCCAGATGAAGGGTCCTACTTTTGCTGGGATACCGAGCTTACTGGGTTCGGCATTCGGATCACTAGAAATGAGATCAAAACTTTCGTTCTGAAAATAACAGTAGATGGAAAACGCCCCTTGCAGAAAATTGGTGTTTATCCCGGTGTTACAGTGGAAGTCGCTAGGACAGAGGCAAAAAGGCGCATCGGTGTTGTGGCATCTGGAGGAAATCCAGTTGCAGATAGAACCCGTGAAAAACTCAAAGCTGTTAATGTTGAGCAGTGTTTCAGCGACTACTTTCGGCTACGTGACCTTAAGCCAAGTACCATCCACGGAATGGAAGTCGAGTTAGAAAATACGTTTGGAAAGTGGAAAAAAAAACCACTAACTCAAATAACACGCCAGATGGTGCAAAATCGCTATCTCGAACGTTGTACAGAATCTAAGTCACGGGCCAATGTAGCCATGCGTTATTTAAGGGCGGTGTTTAACTTGGCAATTTATGAGTATCGAGATGTGAACGACACTCCCATAATTACTAGCAATCCTGTTGACGTGCTGAGCCAGTCAAAACTCTGGAGGAAAGTTGAGCGTAGAAAGTCAGTGCTTAAACCTTCTGATCTCAAAAGATGGGTGCCTGCTGCGACTAGACTAGGCGAAGTCCCACGCCGTGCAGTGGGCACTGGAAAAGAATATCCTAAACTTAGAAATGGTGCAGTACATGGTGATATATTTTTGTTTGCTGCTATGACTGGGGCCCGAAAATCAGAATTACTAGGTCTGAAAAAGCACGATGTTGATTTTGAAAAAAAGACTGTTGTGTTTAGGGACACCAAAAACCGTAGTAATCACGAACTGCCGCTTACAGACAGTCTTATATCCATACTGCGTAGAAGAATTAACGCAAATAATACGCCTTTCGTGTTCGCGTCTCCGCACGGTGGTGCAGTCCCGTCTAATTTTCGCAGTAGTTATGGCAGAATTCTAAAACAGACTGGGTTAACATTTACGTGCCACGACCTGCGGAGGCTAGCAGCCTCAAGTATGGAACGATTAGGTGTGCCACACTACACGATCAAAGCAATTCTAAACCACAAAACAGGTGCTCACGATGTCACTGGCGGTTACGTTCAGGTTGACGACGACATGATGTTACAAGCGCTAAAGAAGCTCGAAGCGTTTATTAATAACCAAATGCAAATAGTCCCCACTATGGAGTTAATGCACAACAAGGTGACGTGAATGGAAAAAAACTTAAGTAGGCAAGTCCAAAAATCTGACGATATAAGCACTATATACGACTGGTTGATGATGATCGCTAATCGATATGATCTTAATCACGAAATTTTAAATATTCTGACGGGGAGACTCAAGAAACTACCCGATAGTCCTGAGGATCAAGCCTTGCTCGATGAGTTAAATAAGCTTTACGCGAAGATGAAAAACTTGAATGAGTACGGGGCACAGAAAGATCTTGACCCGTATACAATAAAATCGGCCGAATTACAGGCTATGCGAAAAGTTGCTATACGTGAATTTGAAAAATTAGTACGCGACATTAAAGCCGAGTCTAAACGGTTGGGTAATTCAGCTGGTGTGCCCTCTTGTGAAACGCCTCAAGAACGAAATGCACGTTGGCGGCACGAAGTTCCAAGAATTATGAAAAAAGAAAAATGCTCTGCGGTTGCCGCCATACGGCAAGTGGCCCAAAAAGACCGTAGTTTGGGGCGCCAGGTACCAGAAGATCCCAGGAGAACCTATTACCGTTCAAAGGCAGATAAATAATCGAATTTTTAGCTAATACAGGCTAATCAAATGATTATTAGAGATTGTTTTAATTTTCACACCTGAATCAATTGCTATTTGCAGTTCAGCTGTGTTCGTCCATCAACATCAAAAACCTCTTTGGAAAGGTTACGCCTAGCATAGCGCACCAAAATAATTTTGCGCACACCCTCAACGCACTACCAAATATCTGTAAAAAATAACTTTTTTGTATTTGCTTATCCTAGCCGCACCGCCAAACGCACCATTATTATAAAACCTATGCGATCAAACTAGAAGGTTTTATGATGCTTAAAAATGTAATCTTAGTCCTTGAAGAAAATCAGGGCTCACTTTTCTCTACCATGGAGACAGCCGAGTTGATCGGCAAATCCACAGCATGGCTTGAGCGTCACAGGTGGGCGGGTACTGGGATCCCTTATGATAAGATAGGCCGTACGCCTTACTATCGGGGGCAAACCCTCCTTGATTATGTCACTGGCGAGAATGTGGCATGAATCAGAACCAACTCTTATCAGGGCGTCAAGGCTGTAATATAGCAATCGAACTATGGCCGGAGCTTGTACAGCCTGGCTATCAAACCTACGCTAGGAATCCAAAATATTGGATCGCGGAGTCCAAGTTTCCCCCACCACGCAGGCTAGGAAAGCGATCTGTATGGAGTGACGAGGATATCACTCAGTGGCGCGAGCAATTTATGGAGGGCGAGAAATGAAAAGCCCCATTCACTTTTCCGCGGGACGTGACACTTACGACAACAGCCCATTACAAATGGAAGTGGATGGTTTCAGCAGTTTGGTGGAACATATCGAGACGCACCGAGGTGCGAAGAAGGGGTTGAACTACATGTGCGGTCCGATGTCCCTCGGCCCTCACGATCGTACTGATAAGCACCCTCAAGAAGCTCACTACAGACTGGCAAGCCACGCGAAGCCATGTTCTTTCCTGACATTGGACATTGATTACATGAACGGTGCAGCTGTTCAGGAGGCAGTTCTAAGCGAAATTAAGGAACTTACCAGCTATGCGTATGAAACCGCTTCTAGTACGCCGGAAGTGCCCCGCATGAGAGTGTTAATTGCGCTCGACAGAGACGTAGGTCGGCGTGAGCGCATCACGTTAGGGACTGCATTCCAAAAACAGCTTGAGACCAACTTAGTAGTTAAATTTGGGTGTGCAGCGATTGAGTTCGACCCTTCGGTGTATCGACCAGAGCAGCCCAACTACAATCCAACTATCGGAGCGAGATCATGGAAATTTCTTTGCGCCAACCGTTAAGAGTAGACGATATATTATCGCGAGGTGCTTGTTCTGATGAACAAGAAAGCAGAGTAGATTTGAAAACGCTGACTACAGAGGGCAACACTAATAATCAGTTTAATCCAGACAAAATTATTGCCCCGGCTAGGTCTAAACCATCAACATTCAAAAACTCCTTCGGAGCAGCTTCTCAGGAAATTCCAACACCTTTCCTGTTAATGCAACTGAAATCAGCGTTTAACGCCATCCCTAGCGATAATCGCGAATTATGGGTTAGCCTCGGGCATGCTGCCAAAACTCTGGATGAGGATGGCGGCGATGAAGGCAAACAGGTTTGGTTGGAATGGAGCACTAAGTCCGGAAAATTTGATCCCGACGATGCTCAGAATAAGTGGGAAAGTTTCAACCCAACGAGTACGTCGCATGAACAAATCTTTCGGACTGCGGAGAAGCACGGCTGGGACGTCCAAGTCGAAAACAACCGCATTTTCTATACGTTGGGATGGGATAATACAGCAGATGGTGAAGACATCATAAATCAAAGAGCATCAAAGCTAGATGCACAAAACAACGTCTCCGCGCAAAATGCTGTCAGCAGCAACCTACAGCTTATGACATATGGTGAAGGCTTAATGGATGCTGTGGCATCTATGCCGCGTCGGGAGTGGCAGATTCCGCGCTTGCTTTTAGTTGGTTACATCAGCTTGATCGTCGGCCCCGGGGGTGTTGCCAAATCCATGTTACAGCTAATTGCCGCTGTCAGCGTCGCCACTGGGCGCGATCTTTTGGGGCTCGGCTCAGTCCAAAGATGCAACGCCCTCGTTATTAATAACGAAGACGACAAGGACGAACTACAACGTCGTATCGCCGCGGTCTTAGTCCAATTTGAGATCGACCCTATGGAACTTGAGGGCAAGCTTTTCACAATCAGCGGTTATATGCAGCCTGTGCGATTTGCCTTCCATTTTGAGAATACTGTTTCGCGTAGTCCAGTGCTCGATCAAATAGAAGCGTTAATTAAGGAGCGGGAGATAGGAGCGCTATTCGTTGACCCGTTTATCTCAATGCACACAGCACCTGAGAATGACAACAACGCGATGGATCAGGTCGTCTCCATCTGCAAAATCCTCGCAGGAAAGTCAGGCATTGCGATTAACATAGCACACCATACACGGAAGATCGGTGGAGATTCAGAGGCCCATGCCGGTGACGCCGAGTCAGGGCGAGGAGCATCAGCAATCAAGGACGCGGCCCGGGCCGCGGTAACAATTGCGCGTATGGGGAGGAGTACAGCCCAAAAGCTTGGGTTTTCGGACGAGGAGCGGGGCAACTACATTCGAATGGATGTCGGGAAAATGAACTTCGCCGCGCATGACAGCAAAGCAAACTGGTACAAGATTGAAGCAGTTACCATCTCAAACGGCGACACAGTGGGGGTCCCAAAATCGGTCAATTTGGATCACCTGTTTTTACAAGCGCAAGACAGCCGCAAAAAATGGACAGCTGAGAGCATGGCGGTAGCCATATCAAGTTTGTTTCCAAGTAACGTGGACGAAGTACCATGGGCGCAGATAAAAGCGCGTTATATGAGTAAACACGACGTCCGCAGTTCAGTTTCTTCGGCCAACATTACCCTACTGCCTCAAGATAAGGAGGCCCCAGTCCGAGTGGGAAACTACGAGATATGGATAGCCCAAACCGCCCCAAGGAACGGCTGGATGGTTCACCGAAAGGGCATCCTCAATGCATAGTTTTTTGTCTTTTCAGGCCAGTTTCCACTTTCCGGCTTACGACGCATGGAAACTGGAAAATAAGGTTTTTCAATGGCTTCGAGTTTCTTTGCAGGCAGTTTCCGGTCTTCTCCTCTTACAAGGGCGGAAACTAGAATTTATAACCCTGCAACACATTGAAATTATTGAGTTTCCAGTTTCCGTAGTTTCCACCCCTACGGGGGACCAGCAACCGGAAACCGGACCGGCCCACTTGGGCCCAGTGCCCCATATCACAACAGCAGGTACAATTCATGAATGACAAATTTGCAGTCGACATCGCCACCCGTGTGCAGGAGTTCGTCAAAGCACAACCTCAAGCAAATGCGGTAGAGCACCAGAGAGCGCCTCTGGGGCCCCTAGATGCACGCCTACAAAGGGTACTGGACCAGATACCGCAAAGCACCCAGCTGGAGGGATTGAGCTTACTGGACCTGCAGGTGCGTCTACGTGGCCGTAAAGGTGGTCTTCCACATATCGGAGAGCTCGGTGCAGCGATACGCCGTCTAGGCTGGCAGCGCCGCCGTAGGTGGTCAGACCACGATGCCGCATTTGCCGCAAAGTGGTACCCAAAAGACCCAAACTGATGACGCTTTACCCAATTAATCCCACGCCAAAGGAGCATACGAAAATGACATATTCACCTATCAGACCCATCCCCCCCAAAGACTTCGCAGCACGAGCGCTTCTTCCACTCGATCCCGGCAAAAGCGACGTCTGTCTAAATTCAGCGAGTGGGATACTGGGCAAGTCTAATGAGATAAAAGGTCAACAAAGTCGCACAAGCTGCATGGCATCATATAGTGTTGAAAATCTGCCAAGCTGGATCAGACACCACGTAGGGGAAGCATGGAGCATTTTTAGCGGGCGCATAGAGCAAGGCGGCGCTGAGTTCTGCCCTAAAGAGGATGACCCCGCAGAGGTTTGTGACATCTTGGAAAATATACCTGAAATCTTGCTCCCCCGGCTCGAACCCAGCTTCATTGGCCTGCAACGCGAAGCTGATCCTGATGAGTTTTTCAAGAATTGGTATTTGGGGCTTAGTAAAAGATACACTCAAGATATGAAAACCGTTAAACTGATATCCGGCTCGGACTACAAAAAGCGCTATCAGAAATCCGCCTTGGTACTGCAGAAATTTATCCCAGAATTCACTGCTTTTTTTGATAGTCTGCGAGAGTTCATTGGCAATCAAGCTTGCTTAAATAGTCGTTGGAAGCAGGGCGACGCTTCGCGTAAAAAATGGGATTTGGCTATGTTCGAACGGCACATCGTCTGGGGTGGTGCCGCGGCACTAAATGCTACCGCCTATGTCGGCTACAGTCGCTAGAAGCGTCAGTGCAGCTACCTCCCTATCCACCGTGCACCCCCTACAAAAAGTGAGCTGTTGACTGCACAGAACGTTTCATGGCTGACATCAACGCCTCGCTCCACATTACGAAGAGAAAGCGGAAATCGAACGTACAGCATCACAGCCAAGCGGATGATCTCAGGGCTCGTTTTAAAGTGCCTGAATGGGGAGTGTTTTGTCATACGGAGAGGCTACGAGACCACCCTGCCCGTCTCAAGTTAGTTTTGTCTGACAGTACCTTTTCACGCCTAACTGATGATAGCCCATAGGAAACGTCCTGCTACTAGCACAAGGAAGCTGCCGAACGCCATTTCGAGGGCGCGGCGGGAAAGCTTGTGGACCAGTGTAACGCCGAAGCGGGTCGTTAGGATCGAGGTTGGAATTGTTAGGGCGAAGGCGAAGAGCGATACGAAGCCCAGCGACCCAGGAGGCAGGTCGCCGCGGCCGAAGCCTGCGATTATGTAGCCGATCGTGCCTGGGATTGCTATCAGCACTCCGACGCCCGCCGAGGTCGAGATTGCACGATGTATGGGGACGCCATGCAGGGTTAGGAACAGGTTCGAGACCGCTCCGCCGCCGATGCCCATGATTGCCGAGACTAGTCCGATCAGCATACCGCTGAACCGCATTGCGAGTACGCTGGGCAGGGTTTCACTGAGGTTCCAGCCTTTGCCGCCAGTGAGCAGTTTGACGGCGTTGATGCTAGCCACGAGAACGAAGGTCGCCTGAAACACCACGGGAGCGGCAAAACGGGCTATGGCCGCGCCGAGAAGTACGCCGATCAGGATAGGAACCGCCCACGTACGCAGAATAGCGACATCGAGAGTGCCTTTCTTGTGGTGCCCGCGGGCGGAACTTATTGATGTTGGGATTATAACGGCGAGGGACGTACCGACCGCGATCGGCATCGCCACATCAGGGGGGTAGCCCAAAGCGCCGAAAATCTCGAAAAAGATAGGGACCGAAATTGCGCCGCCGCCGACGCCAAACACACCAGCCAAGAACCCGATGGCTGCACCTGCAAGGACGAGGGCGCCAATGAGACTGGCGAGCGTGAGAGGATCAGAGAGCAGGTTCATATCATTTTCCGAGCAGGTAGCGGGTCAGACTAGCTCCGTCGAAGTGACCGAGACCTGCGTCGAGCGCTCGGGCATAGCTTTTGCGGGCTACCTCGGAGAACGGCATGGCGTGACCGGACAGCGCGCCTTGTTGCAGCGCGAGGTCCAGATCCTTTGCTAGCCCTGCGATGTCGAAGGTGCCGGGTTGGTCAGTGCCGTCTAGCGTATCGGTCACAACCTGAGCGCGGTTCTTGAGCACGGCAGGCCCTGCGGAACTGTCGGCGATGAGCGAAATTGCGACATCGGGGGAAATGCCCGAGCCGTCGAGCATCGCCAGCGCTTCGGCTAGGGTCTGCCAATAGAGAGCGAGGGGCAGGTTGACCGCCAGTTTCATGCGGGCGCCAGAGCCTGCGGGGCCCAAAAGCTCAACGCGCTTACAGAGGTGATCGAGGGCGGGTTTCGCACGTGCGAAAGCTTCGGCTGTGCCGCCTGCCATCCCAAGGAGCATACCTTTGAGGGCGGGGCCAACCGTGCCGCCCACTGGACAATCGACAAAATCGGCGCCAGCGTCGACGATCCGTTTGGCGATTGTTTCGGTCTCGTCGGGCAAGAGGGTCGAGAGATCGACGACGAGTTTGCCCGAAATGCCCGCCGCGATCAGATCGGTGGTGACCGCTTCAACGGCGGCGGCATTGGTGAGGGAGATGAGGATGATGTTGGCGGCGGTGGCCGTGCGGATATCTGGTGCGACGACTGCACCTGCTTTGGCTGCTGCGTCGGTGTTGATGAGTGTGCGGTTCCAGACCGTCACAGGCTGGCCCATTCCGATCAGCCGTTTGGCGAACGCTGTTCCCATCCGGCCTGTGCCAATAATTGCGATTGTGGTCATAGCGCGTCCTCCGTCTTTAACCCAAGTATTTCGAGCGTGGTCTCGCCTGCGCGCAAGCGGTCCATCATAAGGGCTTCCTTTGCCTGGCGTGCCTCGCCTTCTGCGAGGGCTGTTGCGACCGTCGTCGCGGGTAAGACGATTACGGCATCGGCATCGGCAACGATCATATCGCCGCTAGTGATATGTGCGCCGCCAATTTCGAGCGGCGCGTCGATTTCGCCGCGGTCGTGCTTGATCGTTCCACGAATGTCTATACCGCGCGCAAAGACGGGAAAGCCCAAAGCGGCAATTTGTACTGTATCGCGCACCGCGCCGTCGATGACCATGCCTGCGATACCTCGCATCTGGCAGGCTAGCGCCATGATTTCGCCGAACGGTCCGCTGGCAAGGCTCCCGCCGTAATCGACGACCAGAACATCTCCTACACTGGCCGCAGAAATAGCGAGGTGCAGAGCGAGATTGTCACCCGGCACGCAGCGCACCGTTCGCGCGGGGCCTGCTACTCGCATCCCCGGAGCGAGCGGTGCTAGGCGGACATTGAGAAGAGCCGCGTCAGGCGCAGCTTCTCCCAAAGTCGCGGTGCCGAGTGATCTGAGGCGGTAGGCCTGTGTCACGCTGCTGGCGCGCCAATCCGCACCTGCATAGGCTCCAACCCGTCAACCGAGCAATCGAGCACATCACCGGTTACGACAGCTCCCACACCTGCCGGTGTGCCAGTCATGATAATGTCGCCTTCCGTCAAGTCGTGCTGTTCGGATAGCTTTGAGATGATTTCGTCGATCTTCCAGATCAGCAGCGAAATGTCGTCGTCCTGTTTAGTGTTGCCGTTGACTTTGAGGCGGACATGGCCGTTAGACATTATGCCTGTCTTTTCAACCGGCGAGATCGGGCCGACTGGTGCAGAATGGTCAAAGCCCTTCGTGACCTCCCATGGCAGACCCTTCGCGATTACTTCGGCCTGGTGATCGCGGCGGGTCATGTCGAGTCCGACCGCGTAGCCGAATATATGCGACGACGCATCGGCTTCAGAAATGTTGTAGCCGCCCGATTTCAGTGCGACGACTAGTTCGCATTCGTAATGGAAGTTTTTGGTGAAAATTGGGTAGGGGATTTCGCCACCGTTGCGCACGATGGCATCAGACGGCTTCATGAAGATCACGGGGGGATCGCGTTCGTCGGCGTTCATTTCGCGGATGTGATCGAGATAGTTCTTCCCGATGCAATAAATGCGTCGAACCGGATATTTTTTGTCTGATCCGGCGACGTCGAGATAAGCCTGCTGCGGCGGTGAAACGGCGTAGTCAACCATGGTCGAGCCTCCCTGCTTTAAACGAATGGCATTTGCATAATCCCGCCATCAGGGCGAGTCACAATAGGGTGAAGATTGCTCAGATCAAACGTTAGTTCAAGATATTAAAACTCAATAAATGCCATTAAATATATTATTTTGACATTGAAAGGGAATCATATAACGTTTGAATAATGAGCCGACGAGGAGGTCGATGCTCTGAACGATAAACGCCAGAAGTGGCTTGGGAGGATGAAAACATGACGATTAAGACCAGATTTACCCGCCGAGGATTTGGCAAGGTAGCGCTGAGCGGACTGGCTGCTGCCGGCATCGGCGCGCCGTCCATATTGCGGGCGCAGACCGCAATCACCTTTGCTGTTCCGAATCCGTCGGCTTTGACGTGGCTGCCCTATTGGGTGGCTGTTGGTGAAGGTTATTTCGAGGAAGAAGGGTTGACGCCAATGCTTGAGGCGATCGACGGATCGTCGGCCGTGTTGCAGGCGATGGCGTCCGGACAGGCTCACATCGGCGCTCCAGGGCCAGGGCCTACGCTCGGCGCGCGAGCCCGTGGTGTGGATGTTAAGTTTCTCTACAACCTCTACCCCAAGTCGGTCTTTGGCCTGTTGGTAAAGGCAGACAGTGGGCTTGAGACGCCAACGGATCTTGCAGGCACTGTTGTCGGTGTGGGCACGGCGGACGGTGCCGAGGTGTCCTTTACCAGCGCGATCATGTCCGATTACGGAATGACCGCGGGGACCGACTTCACCTATCTGCCTGTGGGCGATGGTGGCACGGCTGCCGTTGCTTTCCTGCGTGACGAAGTGAGCTCTTATGCGGGCGCTGTGTCGGACGCAGCAATCCTAGCCTCGCGTGGAATCGAATTGAAGGAAATCACGCCAGAGCAATACCTGGGCTTTTTCGGTAATGGCATCGCGATGCTGGAAAGCCAGATGGCAGCGATGCCTGATCTTGCTCCCAAATTCGGACGCGCCCTTGTGCGAGGCACGCGCTTTGCATCTGATCCCGCCAACAAGGGAACTTGTCTCGCTCATTGCGCTGCAGGTAATCCGCAGGAAGGCGAGCAAGATTATGCAGCGCCTTTGTTCGACGGCGTTATCGGTCGAATGACGCCCACTGATGCCTTTATTGGCGAAGGCTTCGGATATCAGCCGCCTGAGCATTGGCAAGCGATTCACGACTCTGCCGTAGCATCTGGCGCGTTGTCCGAGCCGATTAGTGATCTTGCGTCAGTCTACTCGAACGAGTTCGTTGCAGGCTGGAACGCCTGATCGACATGGTGGAGCCCCAACCCATCAGATCTGCGACGATCACACCGCCAAAGCGGCCGGTTTATGAAATCGAGCGGCTCTCTAAGACTTACGCTCGCAATCGGCTTGTCGCGCTCGATAACGTGAATCTTACCATCAATAAGGGTGAGTTCGTGTCTGTCATCGGGTCATCAGGCTGCGGTAAGTCTACGTTGCTCAAGATCATGGCGGGGCTCATGCCACCGACGACCGGACGTGTCGTCCTCGAGGGCCGACCTGTCGTCGGCCCTCGGCCAGATATCGGAATGATGTTCCAGCAGGCTACGCTTTTGCCTTGGAAAACGGCGGTGGAGAACATCGTGTTGCCGATCGAGATCCGCGAAGGGCGCGGAGCCGCCAAGCAGGCGCATGACAAAGCCATGGATTTGTTGGAGTTGGTTGGCCTGAAGGACTTCGCGAATGTCTACCCTGGTGAGTTGTCTGGCGGCATGGCGCAGCGAGTATCGATTTGTCGGATGTTGGTTTCAGACCCTGCGATGCTGCTTTTGGACGAGCCGTTTTCTGCGCTGGATGAGCTGACCCGCGACTTCATGAACATGGAGTTGCAACGCATTTGTCTAGAACGAGGAGCCACAGCATTTCTGGTTACCCATTCGCTGGCGGAAGCGGTTATCATGTCGGACCGTATTCTAGTGATGAAGGCGCGGCCCGGCCAAATTTCTGAAGACGTGGTAGTTGACCTGCCGCGTCCTCGCACACTGGAAATGATCAATACTGAGCGTTTTGGCGAACTGGTTGGCCATATTCGGGATTTGTTGGGAAAGGATGCGCACGAATGACCGACAATAGCCAAGCCGTAGCCATGGAGGGTGGTGGCGATACCGTATGGGTTGAGCATGAGGCGTTTATCGACCGAATTCCCCGCAGTGTTGCGATGATCTTTTTGTTTGTCGCGGTCGTGGGGCTTTGGGATATCGTCACACGCTTGGGCTGGGTGTCCGCGATCATTCTTCCTACGCCGGCCGAAACACTGGACGATCTGGTATTTGTCGGGGCGAACCTGATCAGCGGAGGCTATATGCTCGAGGCGTTGTGGACCACGACGCTGACTGTATTCTATGGCTTTGTGATCGCGCTCGCTATCGGATTTTCACTGGGTGTGTTGGTGGGAGAGACGAAGTTCGGCGAGCGAGCGGTTCTGCCCTATTTGGTGGCAATCGACACCATGCCCAAGGTGGCCTTCGCACCGCTTTTCATTGCTTGGCTTGGATTCGATATCAGTTCTAAAGTGGCGCTGGCGGCATTTATCGCGACATTTCCTATTGTGGTCGCAACCGCCGCAGGGCTACAAGCAGCCTCAGAAAACGAACGTATGCTGTTCAAGTCAATGGGGGCATCCCGCATGCAAACACTGATCAGGCTCAAGCTGCTGACCGGCCTGCCGTATATCTTTACGGGCCTCAAGATTGCCTCGGTGGGGGTGATGGCCGGGGCGATCACGGGGGAATTTCTTGGTGGGGGCAGGGGCTTTGGCGCTCTTATCCGGCAGTCGGCAAGCCAGCTGGACACACCGCGTGTTTTCGCGCTAATACTTTATCTGAGCCTTTTGGGACTTGCGCTCTACTTTACGGTGGTCTGGGCCGAACGGCGTTTCGTGTTCTGGAATAAATCGGGTCGGCCAGGTGGAGTGATGTAGTATGGCGAATGCCGCGGAGACGAGAAACCTTTCCGAAGAAGCCTATGACCAAATTCGGCGCGACATTCTGAACGGGCAGTTATTTCCTGATGAAAAATTGCAGATTGACGCCATCTCGATACGCTACGGGATTGGTGTTGTGCCTGTACGAGAGGCTTTGAACCGGCTGTCATCTGAAGGGCTTGTTTCGCGCCGTAGCAATCGCGGTTTTTGCGTTACTCCAATTTCCATGACGGACCTGGATGAACTTGTGAAGACGCGGATCTGGCTCGAGACGCTTGCACTGCGAGAATCGATGAAGAACGGGGACGATGCGTGGGAGGAAGAACTGGTGGTGAGCTTTCATCGGTTGGCCCGCACGCACCGGTTGTTGCCCGAAGGAAAAGAGCGGGAAATTGTAGAAAAGTGGGAACATCTCCACAAGGCGTTTCATATGCTGTTGCTGGATCGGTGCGGATCGTCGTGGTTGCTTGAATTCTGTTCGAACCTGATGGATCAGGCTGTTCGCTATCGCAACCTGTCGATGAACCACAATCCCAGCAAGCAACGCCGTGAAGGCGCGGCTGGGGAGCATAAGGATATTCTGGATGCGGTCCTTGAACGGGAAACTGACCGCGCCTGTACGCTGCTGGAGCGGCATTACAAGATTACACTGGACGGGTTGAAGTCAGTGCTGGTTGCTGAGGAGCGCGCGCCTGTCACGATCCCGCTGCGGGCTTCGAGCCGTTAGTCCAACGCTGGGACCTTGCGGATCGCTGGAACGCGGTAAGAACGAATGCGCCGAGCGGTGCTGTCAGACGAATGAGAACTCGCATCGGATTGCTTGCGCAGCTTTAATCTATGCGCTCAATAGTTGGCGCCAC
>ENA-OQVM01003895-OQVM01003895.1-marine-metagenome-genome-assembly--contig:-NODE-3895-length-15728-cov-6.509999_pt1 | contig 15728 bp, 5 predicted proteins | sample MGYA00237776_ERZ505498 | MGnify/ENA primary metagenome ERZ505498 (study PRJEB26159, sample SAMN06265151) | marine metagenome | isolation source: Helgoland LTER site | place: Germany:Helgoland, sampling... | reverse complement strand
ATAACTGTACTATCTCCATAACAAATAGATGCGTCATTGGATGTAACTATTATAGGCAAATCATTTACCAAAACTAGTACTGTGTCTTTGTTAGAGCAGTTATTTAAATCCGTTCCAATTACTACGTATTGAGTAAGACTAGCAGGGAAGACAATTGGGTTTGAAATGTTATTGCTAGTAATATTATTATTAGGAGACCATAAGTAATTGTCGCCTCCGGATGCAGAAAGCTGAATAGAATCTCCAAAACAAATAGTTTCATCTACCCCAGCATCAATAGTTGGCAGACTTAAAATATTTACAGTAACGGTATCTTGATTGGTACAGTTATTTATATCCGTACCAACTACAATATAGTCTTGGTTTGTATTGGCTTCAAAAAGTATCCCATCGATAATTCCATTATTCCATGAGTAGCTCACAGAACTCCCTGAAGCATTTAAAGAAGTAGAATCTCCAAAACAAATATCTTGGTCCAATCCAGCATCTACAATTGGCTTTGGATTGACAGTAATTAATACTTCAGTAGTGTCTTCACATGAATTAGCATCACTAACTACAACAGAGTACAATGTTGTGCTTGTTGGCCACACAAGTGGACTACTTATTGCTATATTACTAATGGAATCAGAATTTAACCAACTAAAAGTAGTCCCTCCAAATGCTTCAACCTGAATAGTATCACCGTCACAAATAGTTGTGTCATTGCTTGTGGATATTGAAGGTATATAACCTTCAGAAATGGTAATAACTGTATCTGCAGAACATCCCAATGTATCTAATGAGCTCAATAAATAAGTTCCTGCACTTAAGCCATTAACTACAAAAGAGGAAGTAACATTACTATCAATGGAAATTGAATTATTAGTTACAAAATCTTTTAATTCAAAAATCCAAAAAGGGCTATTAAGCCCAACAGGAAAACCAGTTATTGAAGCATTATTTGAACCGAAGCAAACAAGAGAATCAATTATGAAATTAGGAGAATAACAAGTATCACAAATAGAAATAATATCTATACTAGCGGAGTCTAAACATCCACCATTTGTATCAGTTACTACAACAGAATATGTTGAATTTTGATTTGGTAGCACATATGGATTTTGAATTGTCGATGATGATATAAAAGAGGATGAAGTCCATTGATAGGTAAAACTTCCTGGATCTGGAACTGTAGAACACGATTTAAAATAAGTGATGGGTCTTTTATTTTCAATTCCTGTTGGATTAGAGCTATAAGAACATGCTTGTGTAACATCACTTCTGAAATAAAGTGCTGATAAATAAGGAGTTAATTGGTAAGGGGTGGACCAATTGTAAGTATACGTACCATTATTTAAATTATTAAAACATATTTCAATTACTAAATTTGAAATACCATCCCACTCATAAGCAGTAGTTAATTGAAAATTATTTATTCCAATAATTGGACTAATATTTTGAGGGCTAAAAACAGTACTTAAATTTGGAATCCAATTATTAATAATATTCAGATTGGTACATCCCATTTTTATTGTGTAGTCATAAAAAATATTGGTAGCTCCATTTTGAGATAATGCCTCCCAAGCTAACTCTGTTATTTTACCAGCAGTCAAACCAGCTGTTTGCAATTCGCTAGCTCTATATAAAAATTGGTGCTTTGCATTTTTATAATAGTGACCAAATGGAGCAGGATATGAAAACTGTGTATTGGACCCATTTACACTTCCTATAGACAATATAGTGTCATTTGAACTGCAGACAGTTGAAGCGCTAGGACCACAAACAGCAGGGGCACTACCTTCCAAAATAAGATTCATAAGAACAGTATCTCCACAAGAACTAATAGAGTCACTAGAAGTTAAAGTAATTTGTGGTGAATAAGAAGGAATAACATTGACAGTTAGAGTATCTATTTTATGGCAACCTTGACCATTAAAAATATTTATTTGATAATCAAAGATTCCAGGCATAGAAGAACTGAACAAAGGATTATTTATATTGCTATTATCAAGATTAATTGACGGGGCCCATTGAAATGTATAATTATCTGGAATTGAAGGTTGTGCTAAAAATTGGATATTGGAGTTAAGACAAGTACTATTTCCACTTTGAGTTAATGTATAATTAAAATCTGGAGCTACTGAGACTGTTATTGTGTCCATATTGGCACAACCTCCAGACAAATTACTTTCAACTTTGTAAGTTGTGGTGTTCAATGGGTTAGCAATAGGATTTGAACAATTAATGCAAGAAAAATTTGTTCCTATTACAATTGGATCTCCACTTAAAACAGACCATGTAAAATTAGATCCTCCTAAAGCTAAAAGTGATATGGAATCTTGCTCACAAATAGTAACATCTTGTCCCACTGTAGTACTTGAGATTACAGATAATCCAACAGCAGCAGAAGTAATTCCTCTGTTAGGACAAGCATTGTCATAAGCCTCAACATTAATAGTAGTAAAAGCGCCTAATCCTGGGGGAACAGTAAAACAAAAGGTAGCAGAAGCAGGTGAAGAATAAGAATTTTGTATCATAGTAGCACCAGTAAATAGTTGTGAGATATTAGAACTAATAATCAATGAATCCTGAGGATTCCCATCCAAAAACTCTAAATCAAAGCATAAAAAATCTCCTTCACATGCTTGAATATCAAATAAAGAAGTTTGGGTAGAATTTCCTGTAAGATTTAGTAAACCTATTGGATTTGGTACAGGACTGAAATTTGTTGTACAGTTAATAATTTCAAAAGTAAAATCTTGCATTATTGAACCAACTAAATTTCCATTAGAGTCAAATTCTTCAATAAGTACAACTACAACAAAATTACCTTGAATAGTTGGAGTAAATGTAATTTCACCAGTGCTTGAATTTATACTTATTCCATTAATTGGACTTGGACCTGAATAACCTGATTGATATTGTACTAGAATACCAGGGTCTTCCAAAGCATTTACTAATGAATAAACAAGCGAATCTCCATCTGTTTCAAAAACTCCAAAATTATAAATCACAGGTTGATTTATACAACTGTAAGGTATTGGAGAGCCTGAAATAACCGGGGAATTATTACATGGTGAGGTATTGCTATTTAACACCGTTTCAAAGTAGTAGGCATTGCCTGTACCAATAAGATTTTGAGAAGCATTTCTACAACAACCGTCGAATGAAAAAATCCAACTGTCACAGCTACTGGGCAGGGTCACTATCCCTTTCCATACATGTTTAAAAACTCCTGGAAAAACTCCGCCGTTACATTCACTTTGGGGCAAAAGTAAATCACATAATTGTGATACTTCCTGTTGATAGACAAAATTTGGTAAGCTTATGCTATTAGAAAATGGAATTCCACATGAGTTGCTAACATTAATAGACTCAGGAGATGAAGAAATAAAAGCTGTTCCACAGTCTTCATACACTGTGAGTGTAATTTCATAAGTATTTGGAGAAATACATTTATAAGAAATATTTCCACCAGGGACGTGAGATGCATTTATACTTATTGTATATGCTATAGAAAAAATAAATAATAATAATTTATTCATAATTAAAATTGTAGGGCTAAAGGATTCAAATACCAAAAATCCAATACCCTAAATTATTTTAAGAAAAAGAACTAAGCTAGAACAAGTATTTAATGGTAAATATACAATTTATAGAGGTAAATGTTTTTAACATATGATAAAATTGATTTGTTCAATTTATCTGATTTAAATTACTATTACTTAATATAAAACAGAAGTTATCGATTAAATTCGTATATTCATAATATATACAATATATATTCAATTAATGATTCAAATTTATATTAAGGTTTTAAAACAATATGGAGATTTTAAAACTAGATCTACAATAAAAGAGTTTTGGCTTTTTAATCTTTTTTCTGTTCTTATAAGTTTACTATTTACTATAATTGACAGCTCAGTTGATTTTAAATTTGCAGGCAATATTGGTGTTTTAACGGCACTATATTCTATTTTTATTTTTATTCCATCACTTTCTGTAAGCGTTAGAAGACTTCACGACGTAGGTAAAAGTGGTTGGACTATTTTATTTATTATTATTCCTATTATTGGAATTATATGGCTATTGGCTCTTTTCTGTAGAGACACTATGCCTGAAAGAAATAAGTGGGGAGAAAATCCTACTCTTAGAGTTTTTCAAAAATCTACATAGGATCTACATCCACTTTTACCCTGATAGATTTATTAATATCTTTTTTTGACCAACCATTTATACTTAGCTGAATAAACTCCTTTACCTTACTTAAAGACAAAGCATTCTCTAGCTTAAGTAATATTTGTTGGTTGTAGTAATTATTTATCCTTGGAATAATGGTAAATTCTGGACCTAGTACCCTCTCACCTAGTCTTTTTTTGAGTTCAATAGCTAGGTTGTTAGCACCCACTACTAAATAACTAGAATTTTTATGGGTTAGAACTAGTTTAATTAACTTAAAATATGGTGGATATTTAAAATGCTTACGGTCTGCTAATTCCTGTTTATAAAGAGATTTAAAATCGTATTCCATTACCTTTTTAATTACCCAATGGTAAGGATCAAAAGTCTGTAAAATCACTTTTCCTCTTTCATTTTTTCTTCCGCTTCTGCCACTTACCTGGGTTAGAAGTTGAAAACAACGCTCATATGCTCTAAAATCAGGATAATGCAACAAATCATCTGCCTGCATTACTCCTACCAAGCCAACATGATCAAAGTCTAAACCCTTACTAACCATTTGGGTACCTACCAAAATATCAATTTCTTTTTGTTCAAACTGGTCAATAATATTCTGAAAAGAGGTCTTTTTTCTAGTTGTATCCCAGTCCATTCTTTTTACTCGTATTTCTTTACCTAAATGCTTAAAAAGCTCTTCTTCAATCTTTTGAGTTCCTATTCCTAATTTTGACATTTTTGATGAACCACAAGCACCACAATTTTCTACTCGTTTGGTGGTGTATCCGCAGTAATGACATTTCATTACAGGATTATATTTGTGTACAGTTAAACTTACATCACACTTTTTACACATTGGTGTCCAGCTACAAACCATACACATTTCTCTTGGAGCATACCCTCTCCTATTTTGAAATAAAATAACTTGTTTATTTTCTCGTAGCGTATCTTGAATTGCATCCAAAAGCAAAGGAGTAAATATTCCTCGCATCTTTTTCTTTTTATGAGCAACTTTTAAATCTGCACACTGTATTTCTGGCATAGAAACATCATGGTATCTCTTATCTAAAACCACATAACCAATCTTTTTTTGTTCTACTAGCTCCATCATTTCCATACTTGGTGTTGCAGACCCCAATAATAATTTTGAATTGTGTATTTGAGCCATTTTTGAAGCCACATCTCTAGCATTATACCTTGGAGAGGGATCTATCTGCTTATAAGAAGTCTCGTGTTCCTCATCGACAATAATTAACCCCAAATCTTTAAAAGGAAGAAATATAGCAGATCTTGCGCCTAAAATTATATCGTATTGATGTAGTTTTTCATTCATCATTGAGTACCACAGTTCTGTACGCTCTGCAAGACTGAACCTTGAGTGGTAAACACCAACTCTGTTTCCAAAAAAAGATTGCAAACGTTGGATAATTTGAGTTGTAATAGCTATCTCTGGTAGTAAATACAATATTTTCTTGTTCTTTTTTAACTGCTGAGCAATTAGCTGGATATAAATTTCAGTTTTCCCACTTCCTGTAACTCCATGAAGTAATAAACTAGTTCCATTTTTAAAATAGTTGTCAATTTTTTTTATTGCTATGGATTGGAAATCTGAAAGATTAGGCATTTTTTTTGAAATATTAGAGACATCTTTTATCCTACTATCTTCAATATTTTCAATTTCTAAAATATTTTTATCTACCAATCCCTTTAAAACTGAAGCTGACAAATTAGAATCACTCAAAAGTTTCTTTTTTATCACCGATTTACCCGACAAGTCCTGGTTTAACTGTAAGAATTTTAGAAGCAACTCTTCTTGTTTAGGTGCTTTAGAAAGTTTATTAAAAGCATCCTCTAAAAGCCTTTCATCTTTTTTTAAACTGGAATGAAGATTTATTTTTTGTATTGTTTTTATTCTGTATTTTTCTTGGTGAGCTTCATAATCTTTAATCCATCCTAAGTTCAATAAGTTTTTTATATAAACATGGGGATATTTTATTTGCAATAAGTCTGAAATTTCTTTCAAATTCATTTGCTGGTTGTGTTCTAAGGCATCTACAATCTTTTGCTCACTTGGTTTTAAATCTGATAATTCCTTATCCGTATATTTATTAAATGAGGGCAAATATATGGACTCGCTATTTAGCTTGAGACTATTTGGAAGGCCCGCTATCATAACCTCGCCCAATGTAGTCATGTAATATCTAGAAATCCATGCCCAAAGTTCAAGCTGTTTTAAATTTACAATTGGCTCATTATCTAAAACTTCTAAAACTTCCTTTGTTTTGTAAGATGGCTTTTGTTGGTGAACTCTAAATACTATTGCAGAATACTGTTTCTTTCTTCCAACATTAACCAACACTCGCTGACCGATGTTTAATCTCATTCCGACTTTTAAATGATAAGACAAAAGTTTTGGTACAGCAATAGGAATGATTACATCTATAAAATTGATTATTTCTTTATTATTTAATTGCTGTGACATTCTTTATTTTGAAGACTGAAGAGTTATATATTTGTAAAGGAAAATAAATTTTATACAAATAAGGTACTCAAATTTTGAATCTTTGTGAAAAATAAAAAAACAAGTTTAATTTTTTGGTATATTCATGTTTAAACCTATTTAAATGAGTGAAAGAATTCTTAAAGCTCTTATGCAACTTTTTGCTATTGTGGCAAAAATTGATGTAATAGAAGAATCAGATGAAATTATTGCTGCAGACTCATCTAAAAACATTGTTGAAATCTTACTAAAACAAGATTTAACATCCGAACTTGTTGTTAAATACCTAAAGATATTTGACGAATTCATTAAAGAAAGACACGGAACTAAAAGAGCTAAAGACAGCAAGAAAAAAAGAACTTCTGTAAACTCTGTTAAAGTACTTAGAATATGTACTCAAATAAATGAAGAATTAGAACAAAGACAAAAAGTAATTGTTTTGATAAGAATCTTAGAATTTATTTTTGCTGATGATTTGCATACAGAAAAAGAATTGGCATTTGCAGAAACAGTAGCAGACACTTTTAATATTTCCAATGAAGAGTACCAACAAATATTACAATTTGCAGAATCATCTGCAAATAAGTTAGCAAATCACGACAATCATCTTACTATAAATTCAAAATTAGACAACGATGATAAAGAAGGTAAGAAACTATATGCCGAAGGAATCAAAGGAAGTATTTCAGTTCTTAGAGTATCTTCAGTAAAAACCTATTTTATCCGTTACTTTGGAAATCAAGAATTATTTTTAAACGGACAAGCGATTTCTCCAAATATTATAAAGGTTATAAGACAAGGATCCTCGATTAAGAACAGCAAAATTGCACCAATTTATTACAGCGATATTATAGCCCAATTTCTTTTAGAAACTAGTGATGAAAAGATAGAATTTACTGCTAATAATATAGAATATGAATTCTCTTCAGGTAAAAAAGGCTTATACGATTTTACTTTCAAAGAAGAATCTGGAAGACTTGTTGGAATTATGGGTGGATCAGGTTCAGGAAAATCTACCTTATTAAATGTACTTAACGGTAACTATCCTCCATCTAGCGGAGAAATTAAAATTAACGGAATTGGACTCTATGAAAGTCCTAAACTTTTAGAGGGCGTTATTGGATTTGTTCCCCAAGACGATTTATTAATTGAGGAGCTTTCAGTTTTTGAGAATTTATATTACAATGGAAAACTCTGTTTTGGAAATTATGAGGATGATAAATTAGTAGAATTAGTGAACGAGGTTCTTGTGTCAATTGGACTTTTTGAGGCCAAGGATTTAAAAGTAGGTAATCCTCTTTCTAAGACAATTTCAGGTGGTCAAAGAAAAAGATTAAATATTGCCCTAGAGCTAATTAGAGAACCATCGATACTATTTGTTGATGAACCAACTTCTGGACTTTCTTCTAACGATTCGGAAATTATAATGGATTTATTAAAGATACTAGCTCTTAAAGGAAAATTAATTTTTGTAGTTATTCATCAGCCATCTTCAGAAATTTATAAAATGTTTGACCAATTGATTATTCTTGATGTTGGTGGATATCCAATTTATAAAGGAGATCCTGTAGATGCAGTAGTTTATTTCAAGAAATTAATAAACCATGTAAATGCAGATGAAAGCGAATGTGAAACTTGTGGAAATGTAAATCCAGAACAGATTTTTAATATCATCGATATGAAGGTGGTAGATGAATATGGGGAACTTACTGGAAATAGAAAAGTCTCTCCTGTAGAATGGAACGAACATTATAAAAAACTAATTGATCCTAAACCCAACGAAAATAAAAAACAAAAAATTCCAGATAGTATTTTTAAAATACCAAGTCTTTTGAAACAATTTGGAATCTTTTTTATAAGGGATGTAAAGTCGAAATTGACCAATACTCAGTATATGATTATTACCCTTTTTGAGGCTCCTTTACTTGCAGGTATTCTAGCATTTTTCATGAAGTATTTAGAAACTAATTATTTAAAACATGAATTAGAGTATACTTTCTACAATAGCGATAATCTTCCTCAATATCTCTTTATTTCTGTAATAGTTGCTTTATTTATAGGACTTACTACAAGTTCGGAGGAAATCATAGGCAATTTAAAAATACTTCAAAGAGAAAAGTTTCTGAATCTAAGCAAAGGCAGTTACTTGTTTTCAAAAATTGGAATCATGTTCTTAATCTCAGCAATTCAAACAGTATTTTACGTATTAGTAGGGAATTTTATTCTAGGAATTCATGGCTTATTTTTCGCGCATTGGATGATTCTTTTCTCAACTTCCTGTTTTGCCAATTTACTTGGCTTAAATATCTCAGCCAGTTTTAACTCTGTAAAAGTCATTTATATATTAATTCCAATTTGTATTATTCCACAGCTTTTATTCAGTGGTATTATTGTTCCTTTTGACAAGCTTCACCCCTATTTTTCTTCAAAATCTGAAGTTCCAGCTATTGGAAATGTAATGGCATCTAGATGGGCTTATGAGGCATTGACCGTTGTTCAGTTCAAGGACAACGAGTATGAAAAGCGGTTTTTTGAATTTGATAAAAAAATGTCTTTTGCTAATTGGAAAAAAGACCAATGGGAAAGTAATCTAGATTCTAAACTAACTAATTTCTATAGAATAACTCAGAAAGAAAATCCTCTACACACAGAATTAGACAAAATTAAAAGAGATGGACAAATTATAATTAATGAAGTTAGAAAAGAAATAAAAAACTTCAATTCATCAGATCTTTACAGTGATGAAGATGTAGAAAAGCTCCTGTTGACAATTAAAAACAACAATATGGAGAAAAAAGATTACTTAGCGCTTCATAATTATCTTACAAGTATCAGAGATTATTACATGAACCAGTACAATGCAGCTTCTAATTCAAAAGATGAAATTTTAATTCGTGAAACTGATCCAGATACTACTTTCATAAGAAAACTAAGAGCTTTAAAAAAACAAAAAGTAATTTCTTCGAAGGAATATAGATCTTATAAAAACCTAATGTCCTATCTTAAAAAGTATCAGTTTCAAAAATTTAAAAACAATTACAATAATCATAGTCTTGAAGATTTTGTAACCAACTCTAACTCTTTGACATTTATTACTGAAGACGAAACTGGACTTATCCAAAAATCAGATCCTATTTATTTAGACCCTGTTAACCACAAATATTTTGGAGCTCATTTTTATGCTCCATCAAAATATTTTTTGGATTATAAATTCGATACTTTCAGTGCCAATCTTATTGTTATTTGGCTAATGACACTACTTCTAACTGTTACACTATATTTTGATGTGCTTAGAAAGATTTTAGAAATAAAATCTTCTAAAAGATAATTCTTTTGTAGAAGACTTTTGAATCCTGTTTTATTCTTAAGATGTAAATTCCCTTTTCTAATATCTCAATCTCCTTGTTGAAATTATTAGATTCAAATTGTACTAATTTTCCAGAAATATTATATAAACTGTATTCAAATGGCACTTTTACACCTTTAATTTGTACTATTCCATCTGGTGTGGGATTGGGAAATACATTTATTAAATAAGGCTGAACTTGGCTGATATTGGAAGAGGGATCGTTATCAATATATAAGTTGTCAATCCCTGCCTCTACTAAATGATCCACTCCAGAACCCCAATCTGCAGTAGTTATTTCAATTTTAAAACTACTAAGATTTATAGTATTTGGAATTTCCAGAGAAAGTTTATACCAGTTCTTTGGATTATCACTATTAATAAAAAATAAATTTTCTTTATTAACTCCATCATTTACATCTATAAAAAGAGTATCGTCCGATGTAGTGCCACCTAAAAAATTTCTCCACCATAGATTGCAGTGTAAATAGTTGGTTTGGTTTGAATCCAGCGAAATAGTAGGAGATACTAATTGGACGTACCCTAAATCTACATCATCTGCCGATGGAGAGGAGCCCAAATTGCCAGTTATAAAAGCCATATTTCCACAATCCTCACTATCAAAAGCTGGGCTACACGTATCTGAATTATTATAGATAGTTACTGTAGGTATATCTCTTTCCCACAATCCAGATGCTGCAGTTGAATTTACTGTCCAACCCATATCGATGTTAAATCTATCTCTATAACCCTCCTCAAGAGATATTAAAAATGGAGTATTATCACTAATGATATTCAATGATTCCACACAAAAGTCTTTGTAGCTCCATAAACCTGCATAAATATTGTAAGATCCAGGAATTAAGTTGTTAATGGTAAATAAACCATTTTGGTCTGTAGTTCCGCTATAAGTAAAATCGTCATTAGTGATAATAAAATCAACTCCAGAAAGAGAAGAATTAAGAGCTGAACTTTTACTTTCTATATTTAAATTTAGTGGGGTTAAAGAATACATTACTAAATTCAAAATTGTAGTAGAGTCGTTTTGAAGAACTATCTGATTAATAGTGTCTGACTGGTATAAAGGATGTGAGAAAACAACACTGTAAGTGCCTGAATTTAGTGTTCCAAGCTTAAATTCTCCCCCAACATTAGAAAGAGTATTGTTGTTGCTATTGAGTATTTCAACAGTTACTCCGCTTAATGATGTATTGCTAGATGCATCGGTAATTATTCCTTCCAAATAAGCTGCTCTTTTATAATCTGGATCTAAAACAAAAAAACCATTTTCAATATCTGAAGCTATTATAATTCCGCTTGGCAGGTAAGGATAAACTCCCCAACAACCGTTGGATCCTGGACCAGAAAAGTTAGGAGATGTATCAAAATGACCAACATTAACTATATTCCCTTTACTTTTTACATCAAATATTTGAATTCCGGTGGTGTAGTAAGAATTAACTATATAATCGTTGATATAAAATGCATTGTGGGGCATTATGTTGTTTCCCGGTTCAGCTTGTATTTTGTCCGTAAGATCGATATTATTTAAATCAGTAATATTAAATTCAGAAAGATGTCCACCATTGTCTTCTTCTGTTGTATAAATATAATTTCCATCATCTGATGACCAAATATTATGAGAATAATATCCAACAGTAGGGTTTTGACTTAATAAAACTGGAGTTGCAGGATTAGAAACATCCCAAACAGAAAAAAGAGAATTATTACCATTAGCAAGAAATAAAGTATCGCCTTTTACCATACCATCGTGAACATACCAATTATTGATATCAGCAATTTCTACTGGTTGTGTTGGGTCTTGGTTTAAATCTAAAATAATAGCACCACCCGATCCTCTATTTGCCCCAAAAATATAAGCATATCCTCTATCGTCTATATATATATTATGTGCTCTTTGCCACTGGGAGTTAGATGGACCAGTATAAAGATATGTATTGGTGTTGGCGCTGTCTGGTAGATTAGATAAATCAATTATTAATAATCCATTCATAGCTTCTGTAGTTACGTAAGCATAGTTTCCATAGGTTTTAATATCTCTCCAAATAGAATTCATTCCAGGAACAAACAATACTTCTTGAGGACTAAGTGGATCGGATAAATCAATGATAGAAGTACCATCATTCATTCCTACAATAGCATATTCATTTCCTGCACTATCTACCCAACCCCAAATATCATTTAGCTCAGAGGGAACCATAAAGCCACTATTTGGTATATGAGCAAATTGCTGAATATTTAGAGGATTAGTTTGAGCTACTAAAATGTTTAGAGAATAAAATAGAAAAAATGAAAAGATAACTTTTTTAAAGACCATATTATGTTTATGAAAAATAATTTATAATAATTACGATAAATATGTATTAGGTGTTGGGTACTTATAAATTTCGTGTAAATATAAACTAATCTGCTAAGAGAAATTTATTGCTTAAATATCTTTTAAAATTCTTATGTAAATTAAAATCTATAGATTTTTTTCACTTAATATAAAAGATAACTAGGAAGTCCAACATTTTTTCTATTTTTGCGGCTTAAATTGGTCGCGTAGCTCAGCTGGATAGAGCACCTGCCTTCTAAGCAGGCGGTCCCAGGTTCGAATCCTGGCGCGATCACCACCTAAAACCATAACTCAATAATTGATAGGTAGTTATGGTTTTTTTATTTTATAAGTGGCAAAGATAGTGGCAAGTTTTACAAGTTCATCATACAATTAGTTGCAGTTGCACTATTAATTATAATATTTAGTAATGAAATCTTTAATTTCAAAATTTAAATCATCATTACCTTTCCAAGGAACAGCTATATTTTTTTGGCTCTTTGAATACACCCATTTATAAAAATCAGAATCAGGAATTTTAAAATTTTTATTTAAAGGAATTTCTTTAAACCAATCTTCACCTAGATTTTTATTTTCATGATAAAAACAACATCCAATCAAATAATTTTCTAAATCTCTTATTGCCAAATCAAAAACATTTAAGTCCTTGTAAATTAAAAATTTAACTAAATGAATTCTAGAATTTTGATTTTCCTCAAGATATTCAAGTCTATTTAAAGACTCTAAAGCTAAATAATAATTATTATTTGTATAGTTTAAAATTGCCTTATAAAAAATAGAAAGATTTTTCCAAAATTTAATACCTGTTTGATTAGATATTTTATGTGCGTTATCATAACAAGCTATTGCCGATTCTATTTTTCCTTTTGTATTGTAAATTTTGGCAAGAGATAGAAAATTTTGAATTTGATCCGGCATTTTCTCAATTGATTTTTTGTAGAATTTTTCTGCATCATCTAGTCTACCCAAAAGTTCAAGAGAAGATGCCTTACTATAATAACTCCATCCAGCTATTGGACCTTTTTTAGATTTGTTAAGATTACAAGAAAGATTGGCAAATTTTAGGGCATTTTCGTATTTCTGACAATCCTGATAAACGTAAGAAAAATTTATATATATAGTGGAAAGAAGATAATGGCTAAAATTTATTTCTGGATTTTTTAAAATGTAGTTATTAAGAGAGTATTTATGATTAGAATCGTTTTTTACTAAACTTAATGCTGTATCAAGATCCTTAATTGATAAATCCACTTCATTTAATTCCCAATTAAAATACCTAGCTCTCTCTTGATAAGCAATAGCATTATTTTTATCTAATGAAATCCAATTATCATAAACATCTAATTCTTCTCCAAGTTCAACAAAATTTAAATGTTGAATTATACCAACATCATCTAAATCATTTCCAAAATCAATTTGAGTAAAATAAGCATCGACTTGTTTAGGATTTATTTTTAATGCAGATGAATAATCTTTAAATGCTTCTAAATTATTTTCTAAAAGTGAATTAACATGACCTCTTTTTGTTAATAAAGTTGAGTTTTCAGGATACAGAAATATAGCTATATTGGATAGTAATAACCCTTCATTAAACATTTTATTTGTTATCATGCTATCTATTTTTTGAATATATAGATTAGCTGAGGGTTTTAACAAATAAAAAGTTTGACCTGTAAGTTGTGATGACTCAACGGGTCTTTGTTTTCTGTTAGTCTCATTTAAAACATCAAATCTTACATTTCTAAAAACCTGATCTATGGATATATCTTCTAAAAGAAAGTTTTTACACAAACTCTTACAATAAATAGAATTTTCACTAGCTCCATCTGCGGCTGTACTTCCAGCGTCTGTTGAAAAGGCAATTAAACTGCCAGTCGGTGGAGGAATCTTTGCTAACCCACTTCCCTTTAGTGATCTTGTAGCATTCCACTTTAATTCAAATGGGTTGTCCCTACATGCATCTAATATTAGAATATTTACCTTTTCAGATTCTGATTCTAAATACCTCAAAACATTTTGAACACTTACACCAAAATCAAGTACATCATCTTCAGAAAGAAATTCTTCCTTGGTAGGTAATAAGAAATTCTCATTATCTACTTGTATACCATGACCAGCATAGTAAATAAATGCTACATCATATTCAGCTCTTTTTTGTCCAAACTCTCTTACTGCCCTTATAAATTCAGAACGTGATTCTAGATTTGTTTTAAGTATGACATCAAAGTTTAAAGAGTCAAGAGTTTTAGCAACTAATTCGGCATCATTAACTGGGTTTTTAAGTGCTCCTTTTTCATAATTGGAATTACCAATTACAAGAGCAAGACGTTTTTCTTCTTGTCCAAATAAGACTATAGAAAAAATTATAAAAATTAATACAAATAGACTTCTCATCTTTGACAATTGGATTTAATCAATGCTTCTATTTCCGATAAAGCATCTGGGTGATAAATTAGTGCATCGATGTCTTCTTCAAATGAACTTTTTGCTTTTTGTAATTCATCACAAGCCTCTTCTAAATCTTCAAAATCATTTTTATAAATTTCATAGAGTTCTAAGTGAATTTCATATTCATACACTTCTAATCCTTTTTTATTGTAGATACTGTAATCTCCAACTCCTTTAAGTTTATCAATGGCTTTATCAAACTTTCTTAGTGCTTTAAATAGGCTATTTTTAGTATGATAAAATTTTGCCAAATGATAATAACCCTGAGGGTCATCTAAATCTTTAGTAATGGCCAAATCATACATTTTCTTAGCGTCTTCAAATTTATTTTGTTTTTCATAAATATAAGCCATGCCAAAGTAAATATCTGTATCATTGGTGTCTTTGTTTAAAACTACATTATAATCTTTAATTGCCTTTAAAGAATCCCCCGTTAAATAATAATAAAAACCTCTTGAATTATAGCCATTAATTTGTTCATTGTCCAATTCTATTGCTTTATTATAATCTTTTAAGGCTTTTTGATTTTGTCCTGTTTGCATATAAAACCGTGCTCTTTTATTGTAGAAAACCTCATCATTTTTCTCAACGGCTATTGCTTTGTTATAATCATTTTCTGCTTCACCTAAATTTTGCATTATTTTAAAATGGAACCATGCTCTAGATATATACCTAAAAGCATTTTCTGGCTCTAATGCTATTGCACTATCATAATCAGCCAAGGCTTTGTCATATTCCCTTAAGCGTTCGAATTGGGTTGCTCTATTTATGTAACAAAAAGCTGCTCCTTCTGGATCAATTTCTTTAAGCGCTATGCCTCTTTCGTATTCTTTTATGGCCAAATCATACTTCTTTTGTTCAACGTATATGAGTGCTTTAGAATTAATTGAGTTTACATAAGTAGAATCCACTTCCAA
>ENA-OQVM01003893-OQVM01003893.1-marine-metagenome-genome-assembly--contig:-NODE-3893-length-15734-cov-2.674139_pt1 | contig 15734 bp, 13 predicted proteins | sample MGYA00237776_ERZ505498 | MGnify/ENA primary metagenome ERZ505498 (study PRJEB26159, sample SAMN06265151) | marine metagenome | isolation source: Helgoland LTER site | place: Germany:Helgoland, sampling... | reverse complement strand
ATCAGGATTTTTTTGGTGTGCACGTTGACCAACGGTAGTCCATTTACGTCAAATTCCATGCCAGTGCCTGAGGGCTTAGCCCGCGAGAGTCGCCGGCAACGCGAATTCCATTGAATTCTGTGGCGAAGCATCCCTTCGTTGAGCAGGCCACACACTTGGGAAAACAAGGAGTGCGATCAAAATCATGGGGATCACTGGGTATTGGTGTCGCTCGACGGATTCCCCGTCGGCTCCCCACACGAAGAACATCTGAAGCAAAACTGTGCTCACGACTACTCCGACTCCCAGGACAGAAAGGACGCTGACTTTAGGTTTTGCGCCGGCAGCGATTGCTAGCCCAATGCCAGCGATCAGATAGGCGAGAGCCCAAATGAGTGGATAAGAAGGATTCAGCAGAGTTGTGCTCAGGAAAGAGGGAAGCGCTGAACTCTGAGTCCCAATTGAAAGGATTAGTCCCTGCATTTGGGTCCCAAATTCCACAATGGCTTGCGAAAAACGAGCTGGAACCCAATTCTGAAGATTCACGGCGTCGCTGCGAAACCACATCCACGTATCGGGGCAGGGGCTAATCATGGTGCTTTCAAGTGCCTGGGTGTCATTCCACGGAGAGGGCCCGTTCAATGCCTGTGAGACAAGATCACAAGGAGGCATCTCAGCAAGTGCGTAGTCGCGAAATGAGGAGTTCTTTCCAACTAGATTGTGCAGGGCGTAGCGCATTCGATAAACATCGATTTCGGTTACTTGTTGGACCCGGTAGACAGCGAAGGCCATAAAGGGAGCGATCGAGAGCAGTGAACCCACTACAGGGATTGGTCGTCCGTTCTTGCGCCACCACCAAACAAGAATGACTAATTGAGTTGGTAGGACGAAAACAAGTAGTTGAGGTCTAGTGAGGGCAACTAGAATTGCAGCAATTGAAAAGGGAATTAGTGCCTTCAATGCGCTACTTGGCCTAGCGGTCAACCAAACGATCGAAGCGAACCAAAGAACAAGTGCTGAGTTAGTCAGGCTTTCTGTGTAAGTGAGCATGTGCCAGGACCAAATTGGGTTGGTCAATGAGAACAGTAAGACAATGATTGTCATGAACCAAGCGACAGGAGTCCAGCGGAGCCGGACAAGAATGGCCAATGCGAGCAGAACCCACGCAGTTGTTGCAATCGCAACTTGGGCGAATGTGATGAGCGTTCCCGAGTTCAATGTCAGGTAAATTGAATTAACAACGATTCCAGGATTTAGCGTGTCAGACAATGGTTGGAAATAGCGAATAGTGTCGTAACTGTCTACAGGCTCAGAGAAATTCCAAGCGAGCAGATTCCATGCCACATACGACAGTATTACGACTGCGCTGGCAACTTTCTTTAACACTGAACCCCCTACGATTCGAAACCGCAATTGAACACCATTGCCGTTGCAAGCACTGATCTGACTTGAATTCCCGCCCAATTATTAAGTTGTATTGCCCCGCACGCGCCACTCTTCTTGTGGAGCCGGAGCTTTAGTGACCTTGCGTTTTGACAGGGCTATTGCCTGTTGGGCAATGAGTGAAATCACGTTGCCCCATTGGGTGGGGTTGGCTTTGGCGTAGCGCAATAGCCAGCGGATTAGGTGCGAGTCCTCTTTGCGGGCAGCATTGCCGTAACTTGCTCGGTCAGAGTTTGATCTGCCGTAAATCACACTGATGGGTTGTGGGAGCTCTTGAACGAACTTGGTTCCGGTCCCCGCTGCAGTTGCCATTTCGATTCGCATGGGGCCGGTCTTTTTTGGTGTGCCGTGGGAGAGTTCAAGGTAATTGCGGAACGGAATGAGTGAGCCTGACATTTGCATGTAGGTCGGTTGGGAGAGTTGGTCACCAATCCAGGTGATCAGTGGAAGCCTGATTGGGCCATTTGCCGGGAAACTGGTCCAGGTCTCCATTGGTGCCGATTCATTGCCGTTCCAGAGTTCATCGGGCTTCTCGTGGCGCATTGCCCACGGACCGAAATAGACCGTGTCTCTCTCTAGCGCCAGTGATTGTTCGGTGTTTGTGAACAGATCTCGCATGCCCGCTGCGAATACTTGGTCGTCGTAGGCCAACCAATAGATCCACTCGCGGGGGTTTGTGTTTGTATTTTTCAAGTAGTTGACCCAGAAGTCCTGGTGGGACATTGTGGGAAGTTCCGTGCCCGTGCAGATCACTTCAACGTTTGTAAATTCAGTTGCGAACTCTTGGGCCATTACATGATCTGGTGAATTTTCAGCAGCGGTCACTGAGAGAACAATCCGGGAGAACAGGTCGTGGGTTTCACGAATCGAAGCTAGGCACCGGGTGAAGCGTTCGCCACCGCGCCAGACCATGACGACCAGGATTGGCAATTTGTTCATTGCGCGAGCGCCTGTGAATACATGTTGAGGAGCTGAGGGACAACGACTTCAGGTGACCAAGTGGCGAGAGCGTGAGTGCGAGTTGATTCACGCAGGTCGCGCTGGAGTACTTGCTCAATTCCTTGCGCGAGGTCGTGGGGGTTTTCAGGTTCTGCTAGGTAGCCGCTGGTACGTGGATTAACTATGTCAGGCAGGCCACCAATCCGGAACGCAACGACGGGGGTTCCGCAGCTTTGGCTTTCCATGGCCGTGATGGGCATGTTGTCCTCACGGCTAGGAACCACGGTGATATCGGCTTGGGCGTACAGACTAATTAGTTCTTGATCACCGCGGGCTTCGCCGTGGAAAGTGAACTGGTGTCGTGAGTTTCCTCTGATTTTTTGCTGCTCAATTTCGGTGGGCTTTGGTCCGACCACGACCACGTGGACCTCTGTTGCGAGTGCTGGGTCACTGAGACTTTGCTCGAGCAGATCCCAGCCCTTGCGCTGGTCGTGAATTCCCGCTGAAGCGAGGAAAAGTAGGACAGGCATGTCTTTGTCTTTTTGCGGTTGGGGTGCGAACACGTTTGTGTCGACAATGTGAGGGATCTGGGTGATTGGCCACGTTCCCATCAGTGCACTATCCCTCGTGGCTTGGGTGAGCCAGCCACTGGCGGGGAGCAACTGCATGGGGTGTTGCCAGTTGCTCTTTTTGCGGTTCCAAGTCCACCTGTCCACATCAAAACCTGAGTCACTTGGGTTGCGGTTAGATTTCTGGTAACCCTGTTGGGATCTCGTTCGGGAAACCTGCGTTGCATAATGCTCGGCTCCGGAGAACGCCCATGCATCACACAGTGACCACACAATCGGTTTGTTTATCTTGCCAATTGTCTCGATTGTGAGAAACCCGTCGGTCACCCAGTGCAGGTGGATAATGTCAGCGCCGCTGTTATTGATTTCCTTGGCGGTCATGGAACCGAATTTCGCAGGTGAGCGCCACGTCAGAGTGTCACTTTTTTGTAGCGCCCAAATTCGGCGGTCTGCTTCTTTCGCCAACTTGAATGTCAGGCTGTCTGCTTCGGCGATTCGCATTTTCGAGTCGATACCAGCTGCCAGGAGCGAAGTGTGGATCGCGAGGGCCGCCCTGGCTGCGCCCCCATGGGCGTTGTAGGTGCTCAAATGCAGAACACGAGGTGAGGACACGCCGTAACGCTACCGTTCGCAGGCTTTACGTGGGGAGAGCGTCAGATTCTTGGAGTCGCGCGGTGAGGTCGAGTTGCATTGTTTTCACCCCGACTGGAAAGGGTGTGAGCTGCGGGCACGCGATTGTGGGGAGCATGCGTAAATCGGCCACCTGTGAGTTGCTACTGGCGTGCTGCCCGTAGGCGATCGGAATCTTGATTCGGATCACACCTTGAACTTGGGAAATCACCGTAGCCAGGCTTTTCGGCTCGCCTGAAGCAATCACCGCAATGTCCGGTGGGGAATCCATTGTGGTCATTGCGTGAATTGTTTCGGCGGCGTCTTCCACGAATACGAAGTCACGGATCGTGTCCAGGGGAACAAATATATTCATTGTATTTTTCGTGAGTGCAGCAAGAATTAGGTGCGAGATCAAGCCTTGGAGTTTCTGCAGGTTTTGTCCGGGTCCATACAGGTTGCTGATCCGCCCAATTGTGGTGTGGACGCCTTCTCGGTCGGTGAAAGTCTTAGTTAGGGCTTTTTCTTGACCGAGTTTGAGGCGCCCGTAAGCACTCGTAGGAACAGGCTCAGACTTAGAGTCAAAAGGCGGGTTGCTCGAACCTGCGTAAACACCGCCAGCGGAAGATGTAAGAAAGAAATGACCGGGGGTTGGTAGGTGCTTGTGGGCTTGACTGACAAATTCGCTGAAAGTTGTGAGTTCGTTGTGGCACTCGCTCTCGCTGCTTGACACTGTTGCGTGGCCTGCCGCCCAAATAATTCGCCAGGGGTGATGTGGGTCGAGTTGTGCTGCAAATTCATTCAAATTTGTATTGAGATCTTCACTGGACTGGTTTTGATCGGACCAGCGGATGGGTTTCGCTTGGAAACTATTAGGCAGTGTTCGCGTGAGCGCTGAGCCAAGTAGGCCGCCCGCGCCAATCACCCAGGTATTCGAATTCACGTAGTTGGATTCTCAGGTTGCGCGGGACTTTCGCTGGGGAAAGTGTTGAGTGGATCGCGCACTACAACATAAAGTGGTTTACCCAGGCTCATGTTGGTTGCGGCACCCACGTACTGCGCGACAATTCCTAAACTGAGCAGGACCGTTCCACCGATAATCATTAGGGCGGAGAAGGTCGAGGCCCAACCAGCGATTACCTCACCGCCGAGCAGGGTGCCAATTACGATCCACGCCACGGCCAACACACCGAATGCGAAGAAAATCACGCCAAGGGCCGAGACGAAGAACAAGGGTTTTGTTCCGCTAGAAATAATCAGCCGACCGAAATGGCTGGAGAGTTTGCGGTAGCTGTAGTTCGCCGCTGGCCTACCTTCACTACGCGCGGTCACCGGGCACTGGCGGGAGTCGGCGACAACCCAACTCAGGGCGACGTCGAGATACACACCCGCGCCGGTGTAAGCGGCCACACTGCGACCAATTTCTCCTAGGATTAAACGGTAACTGTTGAACTCGGCGAATTCACCGTTTGCGAGTGTTTGCGCAAACAGTCGTTTGGTCCACTTAGAGGCCACATTACGAAACCACGAATGCGGAGCGGGGTTTGTCGGTGTTCCGTAGACCAGTTGTGCTTGTTCGGCATAGGCGCAATCAATTAGATCAGCGATAAAGGCTGGGTCTTGTTGCCCGTCCTCGTCCATGGTGACAATCCATTCACCGCCGGAGGAGCTCATGCCGGCGATTGTGGCGGCGTGTTGACCAAAGTTGCGGCTGAGCCACAGTGGCCGGACAAAGTCAAACTTCTCGGCAAGGTCACGGATCGTGTGGTCACTTGTTCCCGGGCCTCGATCCCACACCAAAATCACTTCGGTGACCGCGAACTCCCGTCCGGCTTTCGTCTTCTGCGGTGTGGTGAGTTGGGAAAGTTCAGTGATTAGTTGAGGGAGCGTTTCGTGTCCTTGGTAAACCGGAATTACAACGCTGACCGCTATGACGTGGTCTTTATGGGTATTACTGCTCACGCCCGTGAGTCTAGAGGACAAGCGTGCGCTCCTTGCTCGCCTGAATGATTCCCTCTCGCTGGCTTTTTAAGGGTGGCAAGACTGCTTGGTTAAGGAATTGCTGGGTTTTTGTGGTGTTGAGGGAAATATTTCGGCTGCGGGAAACCTGTTGAGTGTTTTCCCGTGGCGATTCCTGGGCAACAATGAGTTCGGGGTTGAGCCCAAAAATATTTGCAACCTCCATACCAAATTCGTATTTGGTCAAGGCGTCCGTTGAGGCAACGTGCCAAATCTCGGAGTCCCCTTGTTCTGTGGTTCTTCTTGCAAGTTGACGAATCACTTCGGCGCACTGTCTGACATAAAGGCTCGTGACGGTGAAATCAGTGAACCCGGGAACATTGATATTCGCTTCAAGGTTGTTGACGAAAAACTCAAGAATTGAACGGGTGCGAGTTGGACTCCAACCGAAAAAATTTGTGCGAATAATTAGTGCGTTAGTTTCACTCATTGCTGCAACTTCACCGGCAAGTTTTGATTCGCCGTAAATCGAAAACGGATTCGTGGGATCAGTCTCGCTGTAGTTTCCGGTTGCCCCGTCAAAAACTGCATCGGTCGAAATGTAAATAAACTTCGCCCCGACTTCCTGGGCCGCCTGAGCAAGGATTCGTGTTGCGTCTTCGTTGATCTGGAATGCACGCTGGGGATTGCTCTTGGCTTCTTCGTGCGAGGAGATCGCGGCCGCGTGAAGGAGGTAATCAGGCTTGGCTGCTTGGACTGCCGCGCGTAGTTCTTGTTCGTTCTCCAGATTGGCGGTGACTTGTGAGTCGTAGCCCGCGGGCAAGTGACCTGAGCGAGTTAGCGCTGTGAGGTGATCTTCTGTTGCGGTGAAGTTGGCTCCCAGGAATCCTGTTGCCCCGGTGACCAGCCACCGTGAACTATTTTCGTTTGCGTTCACGTGAGATCACCACGGAGCTTGAGGTATGCGTATGCGGCCCGGCGGGTGTTTGTTTGCAGGTGAGCACCAATGGCTGCTCTGATTTTGTCTTGGCGGTCTGGGTGAAATGCTGCTTCGTATTCCTTTTGCCAAGTGCGGGTTTGGGCTAGTTGCACTTTGGCCAGGTTTGTTGACCACGAGGTACTACTCACCCTGAATGCACCGACTGACTCGTGGTTGAGCGCAACGTCACCGCTCGTTGCGACGGCGGTATAGGTGTTCAGGTCAAGCATGAGCGGATTGTCGTCTCGCCAGGGCATGGCTTCTTGCAACGCTTGGGTTCTAAAGAGAACGGCAAGTGGTTCACCGAAAATATTTCCCCCGTGGACATAGGTCCGCCGTAACAACTCTTTGCCGGGCAGCAATTGCGTGTTGGCTGGTATTGATTGCAGACCCCGTCCCGTGAAAAGTGTCTTGCCGTGTGTATTGACAATATCCCGTTTCGCAATCGTCATGTGAGCGCTCGGGTGATTCGTGAGGTTGGCTACCTGTTGGGTGATTGCGTTCGGGTAGATCAAGTCGTCTTGGCAGATTAGTTTCGTGAACTCACCGGTTGCCAACTGTGTTGCCCGGGTCCAATTGGCAGCAGCCCCGGTTCCTTCAGGTGTGATTTCAATGGCGAAGCCGGCTTCTGTCAAGGCTTCTTCGCTGCCGTCACCACTTGGGGTGATTGTCGCGATAAGTTCAAGGTTTTGGTAGGTCTGTTTCTTGATCGAGTCAATTAAAGCAGTGAGATAGGGCATACCGCGAAATACGGGAACAACAATGCTGACTTTTGGTTGCGCGGTGTTTGCTTGCGTCATTCGTGTACTCGTCTTTTGGTTGAGGCTTGGGTGATCCAAGCATTAATGAATAGTGCCGCACCAAAGGCGAGAGTGAGCGCAAGGCACGCGTCACCGAAAACCAGTATTGCTTTGGGCACACTAAACCCGGAGTCATTGGGGATCATGGAAGCTCCGGTGAGGGCAGCGATTGTTGTTGCCGTGGCAACAATCCACAGGGTTAGTCGTAGTGCTGGGTTCTGTGTTGTTCCTATCCAGATGAGTAAGCCGGTAAGGGGAAGGAGTAACAGAATGAGCCGGTAGTCGTTGGAAGCCCCGAGGAAGTAGGGGATTGAGAGGGAGAAACTTCCGCCAACAATGAGGTACCAGGGGAGGTTGGGGGTTGTGGGGGGCATCGATAATTCTTTTTTTGAAACACTCCGCAGGAGAACTACGAGCCCAATGGTGAGTGCAGCGAAAAGAAGTGCCCCAACTGTTTGCAGGGTTGTTTCATTAAGAATTTGATCAGGTGGCGGGTTAAACGCCAGTGGATCCTCGACCAACCACGTGACCAATCCGGTTGTGCTGGAAAACATGATCCGGGTGGTGGAAAGCGAGTCGGCCATAGCGATTTGGGTTGCTGAACGCAGATTGTCCAAATTGAGCAGTAAGAAGAGAGCAGTCACAGCCGCACCGATTGATGCAGGTACTGACCAGCGCTTGGGTGCGAAGAACGGGGCGAAGAGACCCAGAGGGAAATACTTGAGAGCGACCGCGGTGAAAAGCGCAAAACTTGAGAACCACTTGCGGGCAGGGGCGAATTTCCCCGATGTGGTGAACCCCAGCAGCCCGAACATGGCGAGGGCAACAACCACAATGTCGAGGGTGCCGCGTTCCACAGCAAGCATTGCCGTGGGTGAAATAGCAAGCAAAGTGATCAACGCGATTGCGACTGCCAGTTCAGTGTTGCCGCGGCGCCAGTTTTTGGTCAGTGTGTAGGTCAGCCAAAAAACAGACAGCACCCAGATCACCATGAGTGTGATTCCCAAGATCCACGTCGCCTCGAAACCCAGACCAAAGAAGGCGAGAATTTTCCCGGGAATCAGACCGTAGGGGGTGTAAGGGCGGCCGTAGGGGTCGCAGGTGTCGAGATCGATTGCCCCTCCAGCATTCTCGGTTGAGAAGCAACTGGCAGTTGCCGTGATGAAAGCGAGGTCTCCGAATCCGGTTGCCCGGCCGGTGGTGGATTCCAGGGTCCAGATTCCGAAGATTTTCCAATTACCCGAACCGATCAGCCAGCCAAGAAATGCGAGGGTGATTGCGGCCGGGATCGCAGCAATTGGGAGGGCTCTGCTGCGGGGTATTGCCGCCTGTACTGAAGTTGTTTGCGCGCCCACGAGGTCATCTAATCAGTGGGCGGGTAGTTTTAGGGATCATGGATACGCGGCAGGGAGTTCTCGCAACCGCGCGGGTGCATTCTCGCGAGTTGAGCGCGAACCTGGCCGTGATTCTGGTTGTTCCCCTTCTGGCACGCTGGTTGTGGCCCAAGTTCGGTGAAGCGTTCACCCAATTCGGGTTTGGTGACCTGATTTCCATGCTCGCCGGCAATGGCGGCTGGACCGATATTGGTTGGGAAGTTGGCTCAGCCATTGGCCTAATCCGTGGTGACTACTCCGCCTACGACTCACTTGAAGTTTTACACCCACTGGTGGGCATGGACGTTGAATTCGTAGACCTTTCCTCACACTCCCACCCACCTATGAGCATCCCGCTGGGAATTCCCCTCGGGTTTATCGACTACGGCTGGTGGCTGTCCTTCTGGGTGATTGCGGCTGTCGCCATGATCGCTCTCACCATGCGGCTGCTGCAGGTGCCGGCGCATCTTGCCTACCCCCTCGCACTACTTCTCGCCCTCACCGTGCCCGGCAAATGGGGCCTGGTGAGTACTTATCCGGTCGCAGCTTTGCTCCTGGCACTGGCATGGCGGTTCCGTTCCAATCCGAGTGCAAGTGGAATATCCCTCGGGCTTTTTGGCGCGACCCGTGGAATTGGGTTACTACTCCTTGCCTACCCGTTTGCCCGGAAACAATGGAAAACACTTGTGTGGGCGATCGGTGTCGTATTCGTGCTGCTAGTTATCGCGGTTGCCTTTGAACCTGGAATTATTAACTCGTTTCTGACAACTTCACGGGCTTCGATTGAAGTCAACATGCAGCGAGCGGATTTGTTGACACCTGGATCAATTCTCAGTCGCTACGGCTTCAGTGAGGTGATCGTTTACGTTGCTGCTTTAGTTGTTGCTGGCATTGCACTGTGGCGCAAGCAGGAACTATTTTGGGTGCTCAACTGGTTAATTCTCGCGGTGAGCCCTATTGCTTGGTTCCACTCAATCGTCATGGGAATACCACTTCTCGTAGTCATTTGGCGAAGTGGAAAACTGGGGCAAGTATTGGTGCTCGTAGTGGGCGCCGCTGTTGTCTCCCAGCCGGTCAACCCATTCACCACACTCGTCTTTTCTATCGATTGGATCGTGTTTGTCGCCGCAGGCGCTATCGCATTGCTGTTTTGTTCAATCCCTCAACGAGACCCGTTGCCACTGCTTGACCGATTTCGGCGGAGGGGTGTTAATTAATGGGAATTAAGAACCTTGTGAGTAAGGCGTTGTTCTTGGTGAACCCGTATTGGGATGAGATCCCCTGGAATCGTGAACGTGACCGAATTCTAAAGTCATATGGGCTTAGTGTGAAGAAGCGGAAATCTCAGGCGAAATTTCGGCCCCGTCCGGTGCACGTGGTGGTGGTTCCGCAGCACGGCCCTGGAGATGCAAGGTATGCGCCAGCGAAGTGGAACATCTACTTCGAAGCTGAAGCATCCCTGCGTGAGGTCATCGGAGAAAACGGCGTGTCAGTTTTACCTGTTGGCGAACTCGAGCAGTTGGAAAGTTGGATGCCTCGCCTTCTCGAACACGTCCGTGAATTCGAGGCTACGCATATCTTGACTCACATTGAAACGGATCCGGGAAATCAAGTAGAGAACTGGAATTGGGATCTTGTCCTTGCAAAACTTTTAGAATCCGGCTGGGATGGTGTGATCCTCGGCGCAAATTTCGACTCCGCTTTCAAGTGGATTCGCGCCCGCAGCCGCAGGTTGGCCCGCATGTCGCCGCAATTTGTTGCTGTGGACATTTGCATGCCACTCGACAATCAGCTAGTTGCCCAACGCACCGAGGTGGGTCCTGTCAACATGCCTGTATCTCAGGAAACTGTGAAAATCGTAAACAATTCGTTGGCGAGTATTGAAAAACGGTTTGATGTGTCCTTTATCGGAGCTCTCTATCCGTACCGTGTCGAACTTATTGAATCGCTTCGAGACCGGGGGATAGATGTTGCGGTTAACCCGCATAGGACAGATGAAACCACGGATCTAGCTTCAAGCCGCGCAAATCAACCCACGTGGATTGAATACATGCAAGGTTTGGCGAGTAGTCACATGACCATTAACTTCAGTCGTTCTAGCGCTGGGCCATACGAACAACTCAAGACCCGGGTTATTGAAGCTGGTTTAGCGGGAACCTATTTGTTAACAGATGATCAAGACCGGACTCGACTGTTCTTTCCACCAGATGAGTTCTCCACTTTTAACTCTGTTGAAGACCTGCCAGACCTGATTGAGTCGTTGTTGCGTGATCGTGCTGACCTTGATGCCCGTGCTCGTCGCGCTCAGGTTCGTGCGCGTGAACTTGCTGTTACGAACTTTTGGTCAGGGATTGATCAAGGGTTGGTAGCGCGAGGCCTGCCGCCTATTTTTTCCTAGCGTGTTGAAGGGTTAATCACCTGCACGAACTGCGGGTAGGGGAAGTTAGCGACCTCACAGCCCTTGCCTGAGGTAGTGACGGTGAGGGTTGCCTGCTCGGTCGTGGGGTTGGGGTTTTCTACGGTGATGGTGATATCTGTTGTGGTTTGCGGGTTGATGGCGGTGGTGACCGGGGTCGCGATGTTATTGCCATTGGAGTCGGTGAGGGTGATGTCTGCCCACCCGTTCTCGCACTCGCTGCTGCGAAGTCCGAGGTTGATTTCGGTGATTGGGACACTGTCGGTGATTTGGTTAATGGTGAACCTTGCTTCGGGGGCGAGGGTCCACCACCAGATGAGTTGACCCTTTGACCCGCGCGGGGCGAGAGTGCCGACACCCGGTGAGGACTGCAGGTCGGGGGTGATTGCCGGGGCAAAGAAAAAGTCAGAGAGTTGTTCGGGCTTGGGTTGAACTTGATCTGTGATTCGGTAGAGGCTCCACGCGTTCTCGTTGCCTTGGGCGACGGGTGAGCCGAAACGCTGCGTGAGTTCGGCGTTGATCCGTTCGGCGGCTGGTTCAACATACCCCCGCGAATCAACGTGGATTGCGCAGAAACCCGCGCCAACCATTTCTTGAATGTCGGTGTCACCGGGGATCTCGGGCAGAGCAGCAACCCACGCGCTCGCCTCGGTGTTCTTGACCGCTCCGTAGGACCAGGACTTGCTGTTGTCAGCTTGGGTCAGGGGTAACCAGAAGTGACCGTAGTCATCAAGATCGAGCAGCGGTCCGTTTTCCGGGTAGACCATATAAGGCAGTTGCAAGATCCCGCACGACTCGGGGATTGCCGTATTGATCGCGTTGGAGTAATCCCTGGCGTCGTTGGCTTCTTTGGCGAGCGTGCTGGAACTGTTGGCATAGGGAGCAGCGAAGGGCATCACTGAGTTGATAAACGTGGCGGCGACACCAACTGTCGCAATGGTGATCACGGTTAGGCGACTGGTGGCGAATCGAGCGAGGACAATTCCGGCAGCAAGAAGGACGAGCAACAAGATGACTGGCAGCATTCGGTTCCAGGCCCTGATCTGGGGAGAAATCAGTCCGGCAAAAAGGTAGTTCAAACCCCACGGGATAAAGAACAGGATCGCGACAGCGAGCAAATAGGTCACCATGGGTAATTGAGTTGTGGTGCTTTTCCAACTGCGCGACCTGCTTCTCATGAGCAGGCCGACTGCCAACAACACGAAAGCGGCGGCGGTGACCAGGGTGCCAAAGTTGGTGGGGACCGTGCTTTCAATGCTCGGTGCGGCACTGAGAGCTTCGGTGATGTTGATGTTGTAGGAGGCAAAAATCCCTTGAACAAAAATGGGAGCGGGAAGTAGGGCCGTTACGAGTAGTCCGGCGAAATACACGGATTCATATGGCAAGCGAGTACTCAAAACCGCAAACGGTGGGTCACTGATGGTGGCGAGAATCCCCGGGATGAACCCGGCAACAACGAGAGCGGCGGTGAGAACGATCGGGATCAGGTTCAGCAAGAGTTCTTTGACTCGGGCGCCTTTGGCGAAGCGCCAGAGCAGGGCTGCCGACATCAGGATCAGCGCGAAGACGGCGTAGTACACGCCGGTCCACGCGGTGATTAACGCGAGGACGGCGAAAGCAGTGATGCGGGTTTTATTTCTTGTCGTGACCGCTTTCGTGAACAACCCCGTGCCGATCGCGAGGGCGAGAATCACGCCGGTGACCACTGAGTAGTTGGTGGCGAGGTAAGTGTGACCAAGACCCCGACCGAAGTGATACGGGATCAAGGCAAAGGCTGTGGCCAACATAATTGCGATCGGACCCTTGGAACCGACCATGCGAAGCGCAATCACCGCGAGGGCGGCGGCGAGCGGGAAACTCAGAAACAGCAGCAGATTGACTCCGAGGAAAGGATTTCCCGAAATCAGGTTGATTACTTTGCCGAAGAGGTTTTCGGTGATGTCAATACCGGGGAAGTAGTTCAGGTTCATGCCGAGCGGGTAGCCGTACTCCGTGGAGGGAGTGCTCGATAGGAATCCCCAGTTGTCCACCGCAACGTAGGTACTCAGCATGTCGCCGGCAGCCCACGGCTGGGTGAAGCGATCAGCGATCGGCAGGAAGACGTACAGCGTCAACAGCGTGGTGAGCGCGGCGGCAACGCCAGCGTCGGTTGCGAGTCGTTTCTTTGAAGAAGTCATTAAGGCAAAGATAACGCCAAGCGATAAGCGCGGACTTAGATGGAGCGCGCAGCAGCCTGTCCCGCAAGATAGGAGAGACCGAATGCACTCAGTAACCCGTTACCGGCAAGGTAGCCATCTGCTCCGTGACCTGAGATCCCAGCCGCAGCGCCACCGGCAGCGAAAAGCCCCGGAACAGCAACACCATTGTCATCTAAGACTTGGGCGTCGTGATTAACCAACAGACCACCCTGGGTGTGAAAAAGGGCCGGTTGAACCTTAATAGTGACGTAGGGGGCAGAGAGCGGTTGCTCAAAAAAGGTCCGACCGAAGGGGTCCGGTACCACGCCGCGGGCGCTATCCCCAGCGGTGTGCAAGGTGCGTGACAGGACAGCAGGGTCCACGCCCAGGACCGCCGCGAGTTCTTCTGGAGATTCTGCTTGGCGCAGAGCGCCGCTTTCTATCGTTTCCTGATAGTCCCGAAAGGCTAGACACTGTTGGTGCACACGTTCGTCAAGAATCAACCAGCCACGTGCACCCGGCTGAGCGGCAAGCATCGCGGCGTACTCGCTGTAACCGCAGGTCTCATTACCGAACCGCTCACCGTGGGTGTTCACCATAATCCCACCGTGCATGATCGTGGCCCAACCCGCCAACGTTGCGCCGTGCACGGCAATGGCGGCGTGCCCCTGGTAGGCGTCTAAGTACGCGCCGCTTGCTCCAAAGGATTCACCGATTCGTAGAGCATCGCCCAGGGATGCGTCACTCCCGTGGTAAAGCGCTGATGTGATCTCAGGCAGATAGCGCGCCACCATGTCCTTGTTGGCACCAAACCCGTTTGTGGCCATCAAAATTGATGTCGCGGAAACTTCCTCGCGAGAACCATCTGGCTTTTCCAGGTGAGCGACGAGATCGTCACCATCGGTGTGAATCTCCACGAGCCGAGTGGGAACGAGCATTTCAATACTGTCATGCGAATCGACCCGCGAGAGGAGGTGCTGCAGGACTCGGTCGCCTTTGCGTCCCTCAATGGTGTGGCATCGATCAACACTGTGACCGGGGTAATGAAAATTCGTCACCAGCGAGAGTTCGACCCCTTGAGCATCAGCCATCCATTCCACGAGTTCGGCACTGACCTCGGTCAATGTTTTTACCATGAGCCGGTCAGCTGATCCTTTCGTTTTTTTCATGATATCCGCGGAGAACGTTTCTGGGGAATCCTCGATTCCTTCAGCTCGCTGCCACCTGCTTCCTGCCCCAGGAAACATCGCGGTGGACATTGAAGTGTTATTCCCGCGGCGAAAGTGCTCACTTGCGTCAACGAGAAGAACACTGGCACCAAGGTCAGCTGCGCGCAGGGCTCCGGCGAGTCCCCCGCCGGCACCTGCAACGAGTAAGTCTACGTCCGTCATAGCGATCCGGCAGCGATCTTTTTGAGTGCTTCCTGGGTCGGATCAATGACCCGGACACCAATCCCTTCTTCGTCGACATCTACCGCGGAGCACCCATTGATGACACTGCGTGCTCCTTGATCCCCGAGTTCTTTGACGGCCTTCGTCATGGCCGCAGTCCACATCTCGTGATTGGTGACCGCCTCAAAGGGCAGATCCATCACGTGAACATCGATAAGTTTTTCATTGAATCCGTATTCCTCAAGGCGGCGACGCAACTCTTTGGCTATCGCTTCGTTGCGCACTATGACGCCAAATGGTTCCCCAGAATCGGTGAGGCCCAGTGCTGTCTGGTGCAGCAGGCCACGCATCTCCGCATCTTCATTGCTCGGCGCGAACGCGGGATCGAGAACACAATCGGGGATTACGCGGTCGAATCCCGCACGATTTTCTTGCATCACGCGAGCAACGATCTGATCACTGCGGTGAACATCTTCATCAGAATTAAGTGCTTGCGGTGCGTCCTCGGGAAGATCCACCAAGGTCACTTCCATGCCAGGAGGGGATAGGCGGTTGTAACGCTCTTGGCGGCGAATGAGTTCTTCGCGGCCTACATGGATAGGGGTTACGGCTAATACGCGCACGTGCTTCTCCTTTGTCCGTTGCGGTTTGTGTTGGAAGATGAGGTCACGAGGGTCCTCCGCGAAGCAGGCTCGCGAGATCTGTGATCGATGGTGCGGTGGGGAGTTCCTCAGCGAATGTCCACAGGTTGCGTAGGAGATCTGGTTGTATCAAGCGTGCACCCTTTTCTTCCAGATCGGAGCGACCAAGGGGAGCGAAGTCGCTATCCCCGATGGGGTTCGGCACGTGGGCGGAAAAAACCTCACCATTGGTTAATTCAATGCGCACGCGTGCTGCCCTGCTGTGGGGAAGGAGATTGCTCAACTCGGGATCGTTGTGTACCTGAACTCGCTCAGCCAGTTGCGCAATGTCGGGATCACTGCGCTCGTGGGCACCGTGTTGACGTGGAGTCACTTCGCCGCTGCGCAGAGCAACCGCAATAACAAAAGGAATAGAAAACATGGCGCTGAGCCGGGATGCGGGTTGTTGATGGTTCAGCC
>ENA-OQVM01003892-OQVM01003892.1-marine-metagenome-genome-assembly--contig:-NODE-3892-length-15735-cov-6.781964_pt1 | contig 15735 bp, 11 predicted proteins | sample MGYA00237776_ERZ505498 | MGnify/ENA primary metagenome ERZ505498 (study PRJEB26159, sample SAMN06265151) | marine metagenome | isolation source: Helgoland LTER site | place: Germany:Helgoland, sampling... | reverse complement strand
TGTAGGGAGGAACCACTTTTACTTCTAGACCCAAAGCAATTGCCGCTTCGCTAATTTCTGCTTTTCGGGTTGGACTGAGGCCTTGTATGGCAATGACTAACTGGTGAATGTTATGCTTTTTCACCCACTCTTCAGTTAAAGCTAGTTTAGGTGAATGAATCTGAATATCCTGAAGCTGTTTACCCCAACGGTTTGCGTTATCGTCAAGAAAACCTACGACCTTAAACTTTCCATTTTGCTCTTGCTGAAAGGCATTCTTTGTCATTATACCGCTATCCCCACAACCAAAAATAAGAAGGTTTACAGTATCAGATTTTGTTTGCGTTCCTGCGATATAAATACTTTTAGCGACCAATCTTAAACCTATTAAAGCCAAGGTCGTGAGCGCGTAATGGAAAGAAAGAATACTTATTGGGAAGAGTCGCCCTAAACCAAAGAGCATTAATAATGCAGTAACACCAAGCGATAGGGCTAAACCAGTTGTAGAGGCTTTTAAAACATTTTTTACATCATCCAGAGAAGTATGCCGTAAAATCCCCTTATAACTACCCACTAAAATGAACCCTAAACAATACAGCGCTAAAACGCCGGTGAAGGAATAAATATTTAAAACGCGCTGGGCTGCATCCACAGAAAAATTGAAGCGGATGGCAATACTAGCGATGAGTGTAATGAGGGTTGCGGTTGCATCAAAGAACAACACAGTCCATCTTGAAAGGAACCGGTCTCTGTAGAAGCGGAGTAAGAGCGTAAGCATAATAGGTCTTGGTTGGTGTTTCGAAGATAGCTAATATCCCTTAGTTGCCTTTGCTGCGCTAAAATTTGTGTATGATTTGTCCCAATTGATACGACGAACATCTAAATTCACATTTCAACAGTTGGTATATTCGCAGAACCAAACCTTAATCAATGATGGAAAAAATATGGCTCAGTTCACCTCACATGGGAGGTACTGAACAGTCTTACGTAAATGAAGCGTTCGCCGAAAATTGGATTGCACCCTTAGGCCCCAACGTTAACGGTTTTGAACATGATATTCAAAAGTTCTCCGGTACTGCGCACGCCGCAGCCTTAAGTTCGGGAACTGGGGCTATTCACATTGCATTGGATATTTTAGGAGTAGGCGAAGGTGATTTCGTATTAGTTCAGTCGTTCACTTTTTGCGCGAGTGTGAATCCCATAGAATACTTAGGGGCAACACCTGTATTCATAGACAGCGAGAAGGACTCTTGGAACATGTGTCCTGACGCATTAGAAGAGGCTTTAAACCATTTCAAAGACGCTGACCAACTAGATAAAGTCAAGGCAATCCTACCCGTGCATCTCTACGGCATGCCAGCAAAAATGGATGCCATCATGGCCTTAGCCGATGCCTTTTCAATACCAGTGGTTGAGGATGCTGCGGAATCGCTTGGCGCAACTTTAGGCGGTAAACACACGGGAACCTTTGGCACCTTTGGTGTTTATAGTTTTAACGGAAATAAGATTATCACTACCTCCGGCGGTGGCGCTTTAGTGAGCGCAAGCGATGATAAAATAAAACTTGCTCGGAAATTAGCAACTCAAGCTAGAGATGATGCACCGCATTACCAGCACTCAATGATTGGATACAATTATCGTATGTCAAATATCTGTGCAGGAATTGGTCGTGGTCAAATGGAAGTACTTCCAGAACGTATTGAGCAACGCAGATCAAATTTTAATCGCTACCTCAGGTTGTTTGAGAAACTAGGCTGGGCGGTAGAATATCAAAATGAGCGAGAGAATACCTACGCCAATCGTTGGTTGAGTGCATTCTACTTTGAGCCTAAAATTTTCGGTCTAAACTTCCGTGAAGAGTTGAGACTCTTTTTGGAAACATTAAATATTGAATCGCGACCACTTTGGAAACCCATGCACCTTCAGCCGGTTTATGAACATTGCCAATACTTCGGGAAATGGCATTGTGCAGAAAAGATATTTGATTTTGGTCTCTGTTTACCTTCAGGCAGTAATCTTTCGGAGGAAGAGTGGCAGCGAATAGAGAGTGCTATTGTTGAGTTCGATTCTAAAAGAAGTTAAATGGACATCTTTGAAACTACCCGAATCAAACTGAGCAATCAAGGGCTGCGTATAGATCGTTACGACCTATCTAGACCTTGGGGAGGTTTCTTTGGACTCGATGAAAATCAAGCGCAAGCATTTGCTGATATCTATTTTAATGGAACTGATACAGAGGAATTACGCAAAGCTGGACTATTAAGTCCAAAGATTCTAATGGTCAAACCAGGCGCTAGATTGAGCTGGCAGTATCATGAGAGACGCGCAGAAATTTGGCGCGTTGTGGAAGGTCCTGTGGGTATTGTGCGCAGTGCGACGGATGACGAAGGAGAATTGGTTCGTTTTGAAGCAGGTGAAACTATTGTCTTGGAAAAAGGCGAGCGCCACCGTTTGATCGGTCTTGAAGGATGGGGCGTTGTTGCAGAATTCTGGCAGCACACGGATCCAGATCATCCCTCAGATGAGGACGATATCGTTCGTGTTCAGGACGACTATGCTAGAAAATAATCGAGAGGCCGCTTAGAGCGGTCTTTTTTATAGGCGTTTATCGACGTTTTGACGCGGGAGTACACCTTTTAGGTCATAAACCACACGTTGAGGTGATGTTTGAATAGTCAGCGAATGGAAAGATTCGTGGGGTACTGCAAGTAGGATGGCTTGGTAGTTTTCTAATACGACTCCCTTGATTAGGGTTATTCCGTATTCGCTCATCGCCTGCTCCGGATTGGCCAATGGATCATGAACATCCACCTCCATCCCAAAACTCTTCAATTCTTGGTATACATCCACCACTTTCGAATTCCGCACATCACCCGTATTTTCCTTAAAGGCCAGCCCTAGGATAAGGGCTTTACTTGCTTTTACCGGAAGGTCTTTTTGGTGCAATAGCTTGACGATGCTGCTGGCCACGTGGAGTCCCATACCGTCGTTGATACGACGGCCGGATAGAATGACTTGAGGGTCGTGACCTACTTCTTGGGCTTTATGGGCGAGGTAGTAGGGATCGACGCTAATGCAGTGGCCGCCTACGAGGCCTGGTTTGAAAGGCAGGAAGTTCCATTTTGTACCGGCAGCTGCTAGAACGTCTCCGGTGTCGATATCGAGTTTTTCGAAGATAAGGGCGAGCTCATTGATGAAACTTATGTTAACGTCTCTTTGCGCATTCTCAATGGCTTTGGCCGCCTCTGCAACTTTTATGCTTGGGGCAAGGTGCGTTCCCGCGGTAATTATGGAATTATATAGTGCATCCACTTCTTTTGCTGCTTCTTTCGTGGATCCCGAAGTCACTTTGAGTATGTTGGTAACGTTGCGTTGTTTATCTCCTGGATTGATGCGCTCGGGGCTGTAGCCTACGGTGAAGTCTAGGTTGTAGGTAAGGCCGCTGGATTGTTCTAGGATGGGGACGCAAACTTCTTCGGTGCAGCCGGGGTAGGTGGTGCTTTCGTAGATCACTAGGTCGCCGGGGTGGAGGTGTTGGCCTATGGTTCGGCTCGCTTGGATGAGCGGGTCGAGGTTGGGGCTTTTGTCCGGGTTGATGTCAGTGGGGACGGTGATGATGAAGGTGCTGCAGGCGCTGAGGTCGGCGGGGTTGGATGAGATGCGAAGGCGGGTGGTGAGGGCGTGAGATAATTGGTCCCCCTCCAACTCATTCGTGGGATCAATACCACTGGCAATGCGATGGGCCTTTTCGGCATTCGTATCGAACCCGAGGACGTCATAATGCTCGGCGAACGCGACGGCGAGGGGCAGGCCTACGTAGCCCAATCCTAATAGGGCAATCTTATGTTCTTTGGGTGTGGACATCGGGTTCAAATGTACGATAACGGGAGGTTAACGCGTTTGTGGTGGGATTGATTATCTCTTGAGTATGAAAACCTATCCTTTTTCTAGCCGGGAACAACATGAATTAATACGAAACTTCTTCATCAAGACAAGAAGCTTGACATTGTATGTTATTGGTTATCTGTGAAATAAGGTCAAAATGAAACTCGGAATAGTTTTAAATTTTATAATTTCCATGCTCAACTAACAAAACAAAATCATGAAAAAAGTATTATTTCTGCTCTTGGCGCTACCGTTGGTAGGCTTTGGGCAAAAGAAATCTGGAGTAGTCTACTCCGAACATCCAGCCTACGATGTAGTCACTGAATCTTACCGTGTTTGGGAATCTGGTACTGAGGCAGACTTAAGAGCATTGTATGCCGAAGACGCCAAGATTTGGGGACCGGGAGACAAGGAAGCGGGAACTATGGACGACGAAGTCGGAGGAATGCTCTGGTGGCAGGAGAATTTCGAAATTTCCATCACAAACATGGACCCAGCGAAGCCGGATATCATTCAGTATAAAGGAGAAAAGGGTGCTTGGACGCTGGATTGGATGACGTTTACGGGCATCAATAAAATAAGTGGAGATACTGTTTCTGGACCATTACATACCGCCAACTATGTGAATGAAGATGGAAAGATTGAGATGACAGTAAATTATTACGATCGCGAATCAATCGGTGCGCAAATTCAAGAGTCTTTTGGCCTACATCGCAATGGCCGTGTATATGATGAGCATCCATTAATAGATAAAGTCAATCAAATGGTAGCGCATTTTGAAGCAGGAGAGATTGAGGAGCTTACATCCTATTTTGCAGCGGATGCCAGTTTTAATCGTCTATCCACTATGGGAGAAACGTCATTAAATTTAGAGGAGCGCATTGAAACGTGGAATGCGGCTGTTGCAGCTAATAGCGTTCGCGACTTAGTTCAGGTTGGTTACCCAGATGCAGTGTATTACGAGCGCGGCGATAGCTGGACAGTATATTCTTGGTGGTGGGTGAACAATACGAACGCTGAGACGGGGGAAGTCACGAAGAAATTCCTTCACCTAGTTCATAATTTCAATAACGAAGGTAAGGTCACAAGCGAAGGCCTCTATCTACAACAATAATCTAAACCAATTAATAATGAAAAAGTATCTAATTCTAGCTGCGGCAGCCATGACCGCCGTAAGCTGCACACAAGCCTCGCTTTCAGAGGATGCGGTTAGGGAATTTGCAATCTCCCACATTGAAAATCAGGTCGGTTATGAAGCCGCCGTGGATGGGTATTATGCGGGATTATCAGATGAATTGGTCTATTGGGCAAATCCTATTTGGAAAAATACGCCAAGGGCATTCGAAAAGGCTGCTCAAAATGACGGTAGCCTTTTTTATGAAGATTCCATAAAGGTGGAATTGCATGATGTTTACCTCATGGGAGGCCACGCCAACGTGATGGGAACGATACAGTTTTACATCGCTGGGGTCACTACGGGACATCGGAATTTCTCAGGAATTGTAGCGGATGAAGAAGGCCAATTAAAGTGGACACGCTTTCTAGCCGTTGACCATAGTAATATTTCAAAGGGCTTTGTATGGCCATCAACGGAGGTAGAAGGAATTGGCCCCGCGTATCGTGAGATGCGCAGATCCATGCTCAACCTTCAAAGCGAACGCGCAAAGGAATTGTCAGATTCTTTAGTTGCGCTAGACGAAAATTGGGCTTCTGCACACCTCGGGCAGATGCATTACCATTGGATGCTTAACGATCCGGAAGGATTTATAGCTGCTCGTGATGCTGCACTATCAAAGCTTGAAGGCGCAAGTAAAGCTGAAGAACACCTCATTCGTTCCTTCACGACTGACCGTGCTGTAGCGGACGAACATTTAGAGAAGGCGTTGTTGTATGCTCCTGCAGATCCTATGCTTCGTGTAATGTATGCCTACGGACAGGAAGATTCGCAGCGCGCAATTGATATGCTTCAGCTGGCTTGGGCGCGTCTACCAGAGAATGGGGGCATTAACAACATGCTCGGCTATAAATACATGGACATTGGCGACTTGGATAAAGCCAAGCAACACTTTGAAATTTACATGCGAGCGCATTCTGATGTGCCTAACGCATACGATTCCTATGGGGACTATTATTTGGCAGCAGGTGATACGGCTATGGCTAAAGAAATGTACATGGGGGCGTATGAGCGCAATAACAATTGGACTGCTTCAAAAGAAAGAGCAGACGCGCTTTAAGAAATATTTATTCTAAGGCCGGTATTCCAGAGGGGGTATCGGCCTTTTCTAACCACGATAATAATTAATTATGAGAAAAGTAGTAGCATTAGTCGTTTTAGGCGCTGCAGTGACAGCGTGCGATGCGCCAAAAGAAACCAGTACGGTTTCGTCCGTATTTGAAAAGAATTGCGAAACCATTCGTACGGTGGTGGACAACCTGCAAAACGATGTGGCAGATTTTCAGTATTACAGCGAGGACTTCGTTGGCGCCCAGACGCGTTTTAATTCCACAGGCGACTCGACGCGTTTGGAAGAGTTTAAAACGAACCGATTAAATTGGCTCGAAATCTTTGATGCCGAACTCACCACACCACTAAACCTGCTTCCCGGTGTCAACCCACAAACGAACGAACCCGACGGCTCTGTTCGCTACTATGGCAAATGGAACATTACGAGAACGGCTACAGATTCTACGGAAGCAAAAAGTGTTCTCATTCCACTTTATGTCTCTTTTGATTTTGACGAAGAAGGAAAAATTCTCTTTCAGCAAAATTATGGTGACCTGACTGCGGCATTTGAATCATTGAATAATTAAGATCCAGTCCTTCTGGCTTTATAAGTGAGATTTTATCCAGAAGGAATTGGACAATATCGAAGCGGGAGAATCAAGGGAATGATTTTAACGCGTATTGAATAAAGAAACCCGTCTAAGCAATTGGGCGGGTTTTTATTTCTGCCAATATTGGGTATGGCGGAGTTCCATATCGGCGGTGAAACCTTGAATAGATACAGGAATCACTTCATCAAAGTAAAGGACCAACTCATCTTCTGTGATGCTGAGAATTTTGAATTTTTGGTTGCCATTGAAGCTGGCTTCTAATTGGTCTAAAACGGGCTGGCCAAAGTCATTGATAAGTTGTCGGTCAAAAGACCAGTCAATTGCATTATCCGCACCTACGACTGTAATGACACTATCGCTATCAATAACTAAGCTCGCAGAATCAGCTGTACGTCCTAGGCTATCTACTACAAACGTATTATTCAATGTATCAAATGTTGCAATGAGATCGGTGGTTGTATGTGGGTGTAGCGTATCCCAAAGCCCTTGTGCAATGAGGTGGTTCGTGATTTCCACACCGTACCAGTCCCCGTGCAGCAACACCTCCATGCGCTCTACATTTTCAGGTTTGGTGCAGCTTAGTAAAACAAGAGCAGAGAGTAGTAGAAGTTTTTTCATTGGTTTGGTTTTAATGAAATTCCATAGCCAAAATATACGCCATAAATGGGACCATTCGTGCTGCCAGAGAGCGAAATATAATGGGTTAAACGATCGGTCTGAATCTCCTGACTGTAGCCACCCACAAAGGAAAACCAGCGCCCACGAATGTAATTGTAAGCAAATTCTGAACGGGTAAAAAAGGTGTAGGTCAGGTTTGGATTCTTGTATCGCCAGCTTTTATAAACCGTGGGCGTTAAGAGATAAGTATACCCTGCGTCTATGTCGTTGTAGGTTTCCGTGTAGATCGCTCCTGCGGGCGCAGAAAGTGCCCAGGTCCCTTTCGCATTTGACCATTTAGGGCCCGCGAGAACGGAATAGCGAATGTTGTTTTGTTCTATATTCAAACGGGACAGACTCATGTTCGAAGTGAGGTCGAGCTTTTCTGTAATACCGTAGTTAAAAACAGCGTGTGCTCCGGTACTTGCATTGAGCCCCCTACCAGAATAGCCTCCAGCGGCCACGCGGTGTTGCTTAGGTGCAAGCGATTCCGCCGTTTGAAATTCTGGCAATGCGATGGTGCAGTTATGAAGGGTAAAAGCTACAAGCACTAAGAATAACAGACGAACTGTACTCATATGCTTAGAGCGTTTTCAACCCCTTACTCAACACCCACGCGCGGTAGTCTCTGTTGTTCACTGAGGCTTTTGCAGAATTTGCATCCTCGCGGTATTTGTGGACGCTGTGGACGACATAGTATTTTTCGTTGTAGCGCGATAGGAAGGCCTCTGGTGCCCAGCCTACGATACCTTCAAGGAACCCTTCGGCAAGGTCGCGGTCGACAAAGCCTCCTACAATAATGCTGTAGCCAGATGTAGTGCCGGGTTCGGGGCTGTTATCGGTGACCCATGTATTGCTTTTTCCTTTCCCTTTGGCACTTTCTTTTTTGTCCGGAGTATCTGCATTGGCAAGGTCATACGCCGCAATGGAATCAGCTTTGAGTGCCGCCATCGTTAGGCTGTCTTCTAAAGCTTGAGCCGTGAGCGCTGCGGTATCTACAGGAGGCGGTGGAGGGGGAATGGGAAGGCTGTAAATATGCAAGTTAGCTGGGCTTGCAGGACGTTTACTTTGTGAAACGAGCAGCGTGCTGTCGTTTAAGAAGAGCAACCCGAAGTCGTCGCCTCTGTTGTTTAATGCGACCGGCTGCGCAAGAGTATCTCCATCGCCGTGCGCATAGAGTTGCAGTCCATAGTTGCGGGAGGAACGAGAGAAGTAGAGATCTAGATCCGTTGAGGTGGTGGGGAAGACCTCATCGTCTTTCGTGTTTGCAATGTCGACAGCCTGCGGAGTGCTCCATATTCCATCGAAACTTAGTGTGCTTTTGTAAAGATCGTAACCGCCTTTTCCGCCATCCACATTAGATGCGAAATACAAAGTATAATCTAGGGCATCGAAATAGGGATGCTGGTAATCTGCATCAGGGGCAACAAAAGGTAGCTCTCTGGCTTCATCACCATTAAATGGAATATAAGTGAGGGTCATTCCCACGCGACCGTCTTTGTAGGGCTTTTTACGACTATGGCTTGCGATGAGCGCGGAGCTGTCAGGTAGAAGCGCACATTGTCCTATGTAATACCGTTGCTCCGCTAGGAATTCAGGGAGTGTATAGGGAAGGGTTTTTAAATCCTTAATGCGCAGTAAGAACGGACGTGCAAAGGGTTCGTTCGTTTGCGGATCACGTGAGGTAGTGGCAGATCCTCCTCGGTTTGATAAAAACAGTACATGCCCTTTTCCGTAAGGTACTCCTGCATAGTCATCTGCGAGTGCATCGCCGATCTCCTGATGTATGAGTGTATCTGGCTGAGCGAGTGCTTCTTTTATTTGGCCAAACGACGGTGCACTGGCGAATACAGCCAGAAGAACCAAACTTGAAGTGTTTAGGAAACGTCTCATAAAAATAATCTTGGCGAGGTGAACGAATCAATTCTAGGCGCAACGTTGAAGCTCAAGCCAATCACATGGCTGCGCTGCGTCAGATAAACAAGGTCTGTAAGCGGGTAGTTGTATTGGTAGAATACATGCCAATCGCGGCTCGGATTAAGACGAAGTAGTACCCCCATCTCATCTGCTGGACTGTAATGCGCTCCCAGTCCCCATTTCTCCTGATGCTCAACAAACGCGTGGAAATTTACATCTGCCGGACTATTAGTCGCAGCACTTGCAAGGAAGCTGGAACGCAGCGACCATCCACCTTTTAGGGGTAGTCGGTGGCCACCAAAAACCTGCAGTACCTGAGCAGTGTAGTTGTTGTCATAAATTTCGGCACGATTCACGTTTTTAAAACTGATACCCGCATAATAGGTAGGAGTATTAAACGTAGAGCCGATATCTACGTTTGCCATTAGTGGACCTTGTAAGTCGTAAATATTAGGATCGACCAGGTCGTAATAGGTTTCATCGAGCAAATCAACAGAAGTACGCCCCACTGTGACACGCAATCCTGTACTAAGCTTTGCATTCTCGCTTACCTGAAGGTGGTAGGCACCACTTACTGCAGCATGTTGCGTAACGGCTGGGCCGACCTGGTCATTAATCAACGTCAGGTTCAGACCTAAGCCACGCAGGTTGCGGTAGTCCATACTGATCATCCCAGTTCGTGGAGCACCTTTAAGTCCCGCCCATTGTGCATCGACAATACTCACTACGTGTTGGTCTTGCATACCGGCGTGCGCAGGAGATACAGCGACAGGGGTAAATAGATAGTTATCTAACGAAGGGTGTTGCTGGCCAAAAAGTGTACTAGCGGTCAATAGTAATAGTACCACTAAACATTCGGTCAAAAGCAGTTTCTTGAATCTAGTTATATATGTATTCATCTTCATGGCCTTAGCGGTTAATGTAGAGGTAACCATTGTATTCGGCAGTTGATGTACCGCCCATCCTTACGTAATAATAATAGGTTCCTGTAGGAAGAATTTCTTGAGCGTTATTCAAATACGTCGCCGTATTCGCTCGACCATCAAAATCATTTTGGTAGTCTTCATTCTCGTAAACTTGAATTCCTAGGCGGTTAAATATGACCACGTGTGAGCCCGGATACTGCGTGATGCCTGGAATGACCCAGAAATCGTTATTTCCATCGCCGTCAGGGGTGAGTACCGTGGCCGCTTTAAGTTCACATTCATCTGGATCTAAGAAGTTAGGTATCCCATCATCGTCACAGTCGTCAAATCCTACTCCATCGCCGTTAGAATCGAACTCTAAAGCATCGCTAATACCGTCACCGTCACTGTCGGTATCTTCCTGGTTAGGGATGCCGTCGCCATCGGTATCAGTGAGTCCGCCACCGCCACCGGGAACGCCACCTTCATCAATATTCAGGATGCCGTCACAATCTAAATCTTCAGACAATACTTCAATGCTGTCTGTTGCCAGTACGCCATTTCCATCAACCGCAGTGATGGTATACCAGCCAGAGACGAGCCCTGTAAGCGTATCTGTTGCAGCACCATTACTCCACGAAAGGGTGATAGGGGTAACACCTCCGCTGAGGGTCACAAACACGCTACCGTTGGTCTCATCTGGACAGATATTATTGCTAAGATTGGTAGCGACAGCTTTGAAATAGTCTGGTTCTGTTAGAACTGCGGTATCTAAAACCGTACATCCGTTACTGTCGGTTACCGTTACAAAATAAGTGCCTTCTGAGAGTCCATTGAGATCTTCAGTTGTAGCATACCCGTTGTTCCAGTCATATGTAAATGGCCCTATACCGCCAGTTACGGTTAGGTCCACAGAACCGTCGCTTGCACCTTCGGCGCTTACACCGAACCCGTTATAATTGGACACTACAATGGTGGAAGAAAGTGCAGCAGGTTCACCAATCGTGACACTACCGGATGCAACACAACCGTTGGTGTCGCTTACATCATAGAAATACGTTCCGGCTAATAGTCCAGTAACGCTTGCAGTAGTATCTAGTGAAGTCCAGGTATAGCTGTAGGCACCAGAACCGCCGGTTGGGAACAACGTGGCTGTACCCGTTGCATCACCATTACACAGCACATCTGTGGTGCTTGTGGTGGCTTGAACCACACCGTTAGGACCGGTATTTACCGTCACGCTTAATGCGACGCTATCTAGATTACCTAAGGTATCCTGCGCATAGAACCATACCGCTGGTGTTCCGATATCGGCACAGGTGAACACCGTTTTACTCAGCCATAGGGAATCGATACCATTACAATCGTAGGTACCTGTATCGATGTCACTGATCTGAAGCGTATCGAAGCCTTGTACGTCTAAAGTCAACGCAGCAGGCTGCACTAGGAATAAGGGTCCTGAACTATCGATAACCGTTACTGTGATCCCCACGCTGTCTTTATTCCCTGCAGCGTCTGTAACGACATAAGCTAGAACATGCGACCCAAAGTTGAAGGTGGCTGAGGTACCGTTGGTGTTGTAGTACGTCGTGGTATAATTGGTACTATTCTCTTCAATGCTAGGTGTAGGCCAATTCAATGTCGCCGTACAGCTGTCTGCTAATGCAATGAGTGTCGTATCATTCATTCCCCATGTTATGACAGGTGCAGTGGTATCCGCTACGGTCAAGAAGAAGCTACAAGTATCGCTGTTGCCACTAAGGTCAATCCCATAGAAATCGACTTTGTAAACGCCTATCTGAAGGTAAGAGCCTGTATCTAAATTGAAGTAAGAGGTATCCATACCGCAGTTGTCCCAAACGCTGTCGCCTGTCCAGTAAACTTGCGTCCAGGTCGAATCTGAGCTGGCATAAACGGTCGTTGAATCCGGACAATACAGTTGCGGCTTAACAGTCTCTTCTACAACCAGTCGTTGAAGAATAGAATCCATGTTGTCATGAACGTCGGTTACATACCAGTAAATGTCATATTGTCCTTGAGCATAATAAGAATCGGCATTGTGGTATAATGTATCTATTCCACATGCTTCAACGATAGTAGGAGGGGTTAAGGTGAGGCTGTCAGTAAAGATGCCACACGTATCTGTACCCGCTTGAACCGTGAGCGTATCTAAGGTGCCTGTCCAGGCAGGTGCGATGGTATCCTGAACGGTTACCACAAAGAAGCAAGTATCCGTATTTCCGCTTGGGTCTGTTGCATAGTGGAATACCGTATCTACCCCAACGAAGAAAAACGTGCCGCTGGTATCGCTATGGTTGTAGCTCACGCTGTCGCTGTTGTCTAAAGCTATGGGCGCGGTCCAGTCTAAATTCGCTCCACAATTCAACGCATCTGCGAACAAGAGGGTATCTGCGGGGCAGCTAACGAATGAAGGCGCAAAGGTGTCTTGCACGGTGATTGAGAATGCGCAACTGTCCCAATTTCCATTCGCATCCTCTGCAAAAGTCCATACTTCGTGAGATCCTATGGTAAACCACCCACCGCTCATTGCGGTGCTGTATGTGCTGTCTATTCCACACGCATCAAATACAACAGGAGCGGTCCAGCTGAAGGCAACACCACTGGTATCCATCGCGGCAAATACTGTTGTATCTGTGGGACATTCTATAGTAGGCCCAACGGTATCAATGACCGTTACAATAGCATAAGCCGTATCTGTAAATAGGCTGTCCGCTCCTACCAGCATGACGGTGTGCGGTCCTAATTCTGAACAACCCCATGAGGTGCTGTCTAGTGTCAGCACGAGGCTACAGTTATCGCTACTAGCACTGTCTACATCTGCAGCTGTTATGTTCGCTTGACCTAAAGAATCAAGCTGAACGGTGATGTTTTTCGCATAAACCGTCGGTGCAACACCATCACTATCGCTTACAGTGATACTTTCGCTGCCTTGACAACCTATAGGATCTAAAAGGTTTACTGTATATGTACCGCTTTCTACGTTCGTTAAATCTTCTGTTGTCGCACCTGTATTCCACAAATACGTCATGGGAATAGCCGTTGTAACCATGGTGAGGTCCACGCTTCCGTCTGCAGTACCTGGACAGCTCGCAGCAGTTGCACTTAGCGTAGCTTCTGGCACAGGATGTACATAGGCATTGGCCTCAGGAGAGGTATAGCGACATCCAGCCGCTGAGGTGGCTACGATTTGGTAAGCCGTCGTATCCTGTAAAGGGTCTGACGTAAAAGTGTTTGATGTAGCGCCTGCGACGGTAGTCCACGAATTTCCATCAAATTGCTGCCAAACATAGGTAGGCGTTGCACCGGTAACGGCAAGACCGAATGTAGCAGTTGCATTATCACATATATCCACACTCACCGGGGCGTACGTTACCGTGAAGTCGATAGGTTCACTCAGGGTTATATTATTGCCTGTTGCGGAAGTACAGCCGTTGGCATCAATAAGTTGAATATCTAAATAATGGCCTTCTGCAAGGTTGATCATCGCGGCAGTGCCGGAGGTTACCGTAGCGGTTGTTGACCCCCCCTTATAGGTGACCGTGTAGGAGCCGTCGGGAACGTTTGTTATAGCAAAAGAGATGGTGCCGTTTTCAGTTGCACAGGCCGTGGGATCGGTTTTTGTAAAGCTACTTGCAGTGAGTGTTCCTCCTGTGGTTCCGTTTAGAGAAGCAGTTACAGAAGAAGCTCCCGTCGAACTAAAAGTGATTTGTGCGGGATTCGTCGAAGGGGGTGTTCCATTCATCGAAATGAATACGGATGTATCTAAAGTTCCTGTGCTGTCGGGAGTTAAAGACAAGCTTCCTGCATAAGTTCCGTTTGCACTGGTGCTCACTTCATATCCAGTAGGCGCTGTAACCACTAAAGCGGCTGTTAAATTTCTTGTCTCAATAAATAGCGATTGGCTTGCGCTAGGAATTCCACTACAGGTGAAAAATGCGGTTGTTGTTCCAAAAGTGGTCAACGTTGGGATTGCCGTTCGTGTTGGAGTTGTGGGGAACCAATTCGATGGATTCCCGAAAGTAATCATCTGGGTTATACTACCAGATCCACTGGAACCGATGGCAAAATTTAAAGTGCTCGAATTACTGTATTCCAAAGTAACCCGGCTCGTTCCTGAGTTTCCTACCGTATTGGAATTAGGGGTTGTGTTGCTAAAGCGACCGGAATTCGTTCCTGTCGGAGTATGCGTTAATAGGCTGCTATTCCCTAACGTGTACCCACTGAATGCACTGCTTTCTAAATACTTTCCTGCGACACCTATGGCATCCATATCCCAGGCGGTCAAATGGATTTCTCCTAAGGTAACAGCTACCGGGCTGGCGGCGGTGCCGTCTTCGATGAATACGATGCGGTAAGAGATTTCACCAGGTCCAGTCCATAATACCGCAGGACTAAAATTAGCGGCGGTATTCCCGTTGGTAGTTGCGGTGGCGTCGAAGTCCGAAAGGAGTGCGTTTGTCATCGCATCGATGGTCACAATGGCATCGTACGAAACCCCATTAACGGTAATTACATCATCGTATACACAGGTTCCGCCAGTCGTAGTGCTAGGGTTAGCGGTTAAGGGTGACCCGAAATCGAGGGACTGTCCGCCGGTTGCGATGGATTGTGAAAATACATGACCCGACCACAGAAGTAGTGCAAGTATGAGGTGAGAGAAATAGCGTCTTCTCATAGGAATAAGTTGTACATCAAAGAGTTAGCGATTAATTCGCCGCATCTTTTGTTTCCTTTAAAGTTACTGTCTCTGCTGTTTCTATTGAGACTTATTGAGCGAACTTATTAACCAATGCGTGAGTGTTTTGACAAGTGTTAAACCCCTTTAATTCTGGGAAATATGCGAATAAACTTGTGTGGTACGCATAAACCGTGACCCTTGTCACGTTTTTACAAGCTTCCCTCAAATGAATGAGCAAGAGCGTCTGAGCACATCAAAGCCCCATAACAGAGTGCGGTCTGCATCTATAATGCTGAACGGCTTGAAATGAAAAACCCGGCTTGTGGGCCGGGCTTCTCTCAACTAACACAATGTCATTACTGACAAACAAACCAACGATAATACTGCAGGATACTATCGTTTGATACCACAATTTCGCCCGTGTGGTCCGGGACATTCAATAAGGTTACAGGAAATAGCATCTCACCGCACCATGGATCATTGTCTTGTGGACAATCGCCGTAGCCGGCGCCTGTTACTGTGTTATGCCCTTTTCCTGTTGGGGTACGGTTAGTGCTGTCCCTTCCTTTAGGGTCGGAGCCCCTTGTAAAATCTGTAAACGATGCGGCACAACGCAGATGTAAATCAGCGTATTGGTCATAGCGCACTACCTCCACGGTGTCATCTTCAATGACAACCGTAATGGGGTATTTATAATCGAAACACTCTATGGGTGTGAGGCTCGATTGTTCTGTTCGCTTAACTTCTTCCATAGTCGATTCACATTGTGTGAAAAAGACTACCAGGAATCCCATCAAGGGCAGCGACCAAAACCAATTCTGTTTGTGACTCATCGTCTTAACTTCCGTTTGTATTCTT
>ENA-OQVM01003891-OQVM01003891.1-marine-metagenome-genome-assembly--contig:-NODE-3891-length-15741-cov-42.797944_pt1 | contig 15741 bp, 19 predicted proteins | sample MGYA00237776_ERZ505498 | MGnify/ENA primary metagenome ERZ505498 (study PRJEB26159, sample SAMN06265151) | marine metagenome | isolation source: Helgoland LTER site | place: Germany:Helgoland, sampling... | reverse complement strand
GATGACTTCTATATTTTCAATTTCGTTATACGTAGGTATGATGACAATGGCGTCTTGCATTGAGTAGAAAAATTTTAGCAAAAGTAAGTTATTTTTAGCGGACTCTTTTTATAAATATTCTTCATAGCTTTGTGTATGCTTAGAGAAGTTCAATTTAACGATTTATACACAACTATTATTGTAGCTTGCTTAGCTATTATTGTAGGTGCTAAGTATTTAAAGCCCCAACGATTTATAGATATCTTAAGGCTTCTTGGAAACTCAAATTATTTGAGAATCTATTTTAAAGATCATAAGTTTCTGGACCCTTTTGATATTATTTTGTTTTTAAATTTTTGCCTCAATGGTATGCTTATTAGCCTACTAGCTTATATCCAACTGGTAAAAAAAATAGATATAGACATTGTGTTATTCCTAAAATTATCTGTTGTTTTCGGTGCAGTTGTTCTGGTAAAAATTTTAATAGAATTGGGGATTGGTTATTTATTTGACATTCAAAAAATTTTCCATAGCTATGTGTTTCAACAGGTTAGTTTTTTTAATTTTTTAGGAATTATTTTACTCCCTTTAAATTCTTTGTTGATTTTCGGGGTTCCTAATAATCGTTTTTTATTAACTTTTATTTTATCAATTTCAGGGTTGATTTTATTGATTGGAATGCTCAAATCGATTAAATTTTATCAAAAACTATTAATCAATAATTTATTTTATTTTATTTTGTATCTTTGCACACTCGAAATTGGGCCTTACATACTTTTATGTAATCTATTTTCGTAAGATATAAATTAACATTTTAGAGTAATTAATCTATGAAAGTAAAAACAATTTTGGTGTCTCAACCAGAACCAAAAGTAGAAAATTCTCCTTACTTTGACTTACAGGACAGACAAAAAGTAAAAATTGATTTTCGCCCTTTTATTCATGTAGAAGGCGTGACTGCAAAAGAAGTTCGGTTACAAAAAGTTGATTTTTCAAGTTATACTGCCATAATTATGACCAGCAGAAATGCCATCGATCATTTTTTTAGAGTTGCAGACGAAATGCGATTTAAAGTACCCGATAGCATGAAATACTTTTGTCAATCTGAGGCTGTTGCATTTTATTTACAAAAATATGTGGTTTATCGCAAGCGTAAAATTTATGTTGGTAAACGTAACTTTCAAGACCTTTCTCCGCTCATAAAAAAATATAAAGAAGAAAAGTTTTTATTACCATCTTCTGACAAATTAAAACCTATCGTTCCTTTAATGTTGAATGAACTAGGCGTTAAATGGAAACAAGCTGTTTTCTACAACACTGTTATTAGTGACTTATCAGATTTAGCAGATGTATATTATGATATCTTAGTGTTTTTCAGTCCATCAGGAATCGATTCTTTGTTTCACAATTTCCCAGATTTTAAACAAAACGATACTCGAATTGCTGTTTTTGGAAACACTACCGTTAAGGCGGTAGAAAACAAAGGACTCCGTGTCGATATTTCTGCACCTACAACCGAAATGCCTTCAATGACAATGGCGTTGAACAAATACATTCAAAACGTTAATAAAAAATAATTTTATTTAATTATAAAGTATTTAAAACCTGCTCACTGAGTGGGTTTTTTGGTTTTAAGAGACTTCTTTTACATGTATTGATTTTAGAACAAAAGTGATTCAACGACCTATTAATTTTTTTTATATATTTACGTTAAACCCAAACTGTTATGACACCTCTCAAACCTATTTTGTTTTTGTGTGCATTAAGCATGCTAAATTGTTCCAATGATACATCTGACAACAATGATGACCCTGATTCATCCATTTCTGATTATACACCTAATGCAATAGGAAATTATTGGATTTATGACGTGGAAAGCAGTAGTGTAGATGCCCTTGAGTTGAACTTCAAAGCTACCGATTCATTATATATCGCGACTTCTACTTTAAATAGCTATACGTTGGAAGCGAATAATGGTACGGAGGCGACAGGTACGATGAATACTATTTTAATAAATGGGGTTTTATCAAAGACCTCTACTACCCTAGAATATACAGGGACTTTGGAGCTTCCAATTGATATCCCAATTGATCAAATACAAGAAATTAACGCTCTAAAAATCTTAGATCTAGAGGCTGAAAACGATGAAATACTATCCGAAATATCCGGTAATTTCTCCGAAAACATTGACTTTCTAGGGACAATGGCTCCAATTGAAGTAAGTTACTCTCTAACCACTAAAAAAGAAAACCACTACCCAAATTTGTTAGTTAATAATACAATGTATGAGAATGTATATGAGGGAATTCTCAACCTAAATCTATCGATCGTTGGTACAATCACTATCCTAGGGTTTAGCCAATCCATACAAGTTATTAAAGCTCAAGACATTTTGACTATCCGCTATTATTATGGAGAAAATATTGGACTCCTTCGTGCCGAAAGCACACAAGGTTATGAATTAAGTGCTGAATTAATTTCTCTTATCGAATTGTCAGGCGACACTTTTGATATGGGTACCTCAACATCCGTAGAAAGTGCTGAAGCATTGAGTACTTATGTTTTAAATTAAAATAATTTCTTTTTAAGTCTTCTTAATTTGTTTGACGATATGCCCCACAAAAGAAATCCGCTCACGACTGTAATAAGCCCTAAAAGTGAAAAGACTCTTAAAACGGTCGTGTTAAAATCATCGCGCGATTGATAATCCATAGTATGCGTCATCCATAAAAAATCGAACCATCTCCATTTTCGATGGCGTATGGTTTGGAAGGCGCCGTCTGCATAAGATACATAGGCCGTTATCGCATTTGGATGTGTATAATTAATAGCATAAGCAGGGAGTGGCTTACCTCTATACTCGTGATGTGCGTCCATTGTCTGAATAAACTCCACAGAAGCTACCTTGAGTTCTGGGACTATATTTTGATGTGCTACATAAAGTGCTTCTTTTTCTGTTATTCCTTCACGTTTTTCTGAAGTAAAAGCATTGTACAAGTGTGTGTCATTAATCCAATAATGAGGTGCTCCATTCAAATCTCGAAGCGAAATTTTATGGATATTAATCTCTGAAAACACATCTTTTGGAGCCAATAAATTTGAAAATCCTTGAGTGTCAGAATGTATTCTGTAGGGGTCGCCATGAATTTCATCAATATCAGTCCAACTGAAATAAAGACCGCTAAGGGTCCAAAACATAAATTGTATCCCTAAAAACAAGCCTAAGTAGCGGTGCGATTTACGTATATATCGTTGGGTCTTTGGATTCAAGGGCAATTAAAATTCGTTATAAATTACAGCTCATATCATCTCCACAACACATTGGTGACTTGATTTTTCCTTCACACTCTGGACATTTAGAGACCTGAACTTGAGCGCCATCTGGCAAGTCTATCATTCCGTTTTCTAAGGGCACATCACAGTTTCCACAAGTTGCTTTAACTGCCATTCCACATTGTTTACATTCGTAAGTATTCATAGTATTCGATTTTAAATGGTTGCTATTAGAATTTAATTTTAAGAAAACACGGCATAAATAAAAACACCATACAAAACTACCAACAAAAACCCTTCGGTCTTTTTGATTTGATGGCGCTTTAACACTAAAGCTAAAGGAAATAAAAGTCCAGCAAACACCAACATCCATATCATATCTCTCGATAAAATTTCAGGGTCTTCTACCACAATTGGTTTTATCATAGCGGTAAACCCAAGCACAGAACCAATATTAAAAATATTAGAGCCAATTAAATTTCCTAAGGAAATTGCTTTCTCTTTTCTAAGTACTGCAATCACAGATGCAGCGAGCTCAGGGATGCTTGTACCAACTGCGATAACAGATACAGAAATAACGGCTTCACTCACGCCTATTTTCTGAGCGATTACAACTGCACCATCTACCAGCCACTTTGCTCCGAAACACAAGGCTACACCTCCAATGATTAACCATATTACAATTTTGAAGTTAGAGCTCAATGACAACGCATCCATAGAATCATCATCATCTTCAATTGTAGCTGATTTTTTAAGAGAATAAATTACAAATAAAATTAAGCTTAAAAATAAAACCACGCCTTCAATAGCATCTAACTGATTGTCATTATTTAAGAAATAATAAAAGGCAAGCGAAAAAATAATCAATACAGGCCAAATAAATTTATAAAACGTTTTATCGATATAAATCGTCCCCATCAGTGCAGTGATTCCAAGAACCATTCCTATATTGGCGATATTAGAGCCTACCACATTGTTTATTGCAATTGACGGTGATCCGTTTAATGCTGCATTTAAACTGACTAAAAGCTCTGGAAGTGACGTTGCAAAAGATACTACTGTGAGCCCAATTACCATTTTGGATACATTGAGCTTCAAGGATAACGCAACAGACGCACGGACTAGAAATTCACCTCCTATGACTAAAAGACCAAATCCAAACAGCATCAAAACAATATCCATAATCATGTATTTTTTTACGAAGATAAATCTAAGTTATGGAATTTATATACAATTAGAATAAGATTTTCTATTTTTGACATATGAATTCAAAAGCAGTTTTTAAAATCTTAGCAAAGCTCAATAAGCGCATCCTTCCTAGTTTGACAAAAAAACGAGTTGACCTAAGTAAAGCCACTAAATCACAGATGGCATTATTTGGATGGCGACTTTATGTGACTAAGAAAGCATTGGATTAATAGCTCACAGCAGCATAGATAGGATGGGGTTCGAGTTTACTAGAACCCTCGAGGAAATCAAGTTTCATAATAAAATTGCATTGGACAATTTGTCCTCCTAAGGACTCTACCATTTTACAAACGGCTTGAGCTGTGCCACCAGTGGCTAGAACATCGTCATGAATTAACACATTGTCTTCTGGGTTTATAGCATCTTCATGCAGCTCTAAAGTATCGGAACCATACTCTAAATCAAAAGACTGGGTTATCACTTTACGAGGTAACTTTCCTGGTTTTCTGACAGGCACAAACGGAACATTCAAAGCCTGTGCTAATAGCATTCCAAAGAAAAATCCGCGTGCTTCAATAGCCACTACTTTATCAATTTTCTTATGTGTAAGTTCCGATAAAAGCGACTCTAAACACAGCTTCACTGCTTGAGGGTTTTCGAGTAAAGAGGTAATATCTTTAAATACAATTCCTTGTTTTGGAAAGTCTGGAACGTCGGTAATATACGTTTTAAGGGGGTCTGTAGATGTGCTCATTATTCTATTTCGTTTCTAAGATTTTGTTCCCATGTCCAAGAGGATTGAATCATATCATGTAAATCGCGGACGGCTTCCCAGTTTAAGACCTGTTTAGCTAATTCTGTAGAGGCAAACATTTCTGGAACATCGCCAGGTCTACGGGATGTAATTTCATAATTTAGTGGACGTCCACTGACAGCTTCAAAAGTTTTGATTATTTCAAGAACCGAGAATCCTTTTCCAGAGCCTAAATTAAAAACCTCAAAGGGGTTTGTATCGGCTGAATTCAGAAGTCTTTGAAGTGCTTTTAAATGGGCTTCCGCTAAATCTACAACATGAATATAATCTCTGATAGGTGTGCCGTCTTTTGTCGGGTAATCATTTCCAAATACCATCAGTTTTTCTCTAAGACCAACAGCCGTTTGCGTAATATAGGGCATTAGATTATTTGGTACTCCAGATGGAAATTCACCTATATGGCCAGATTCATGTGCGCCTATAGGATTAAAATACCGCAAAGAAATCACAGATATATCAGCCTGTGAATTGGTGAAATCTTCTAGAATTTCTTCTGCGATTTTTTTAGTATTCCCATAAGGTGAAAATGGACGTTGTACTGGTGTTTTCTCTGTGATTGGAAATGTTGTAGGGTTTCCATATACGGTTGCCGAGGAGGAGAAAATATGATGATTGATGCCATTTTTTTGTTGGGCGATCAGCGTATTTAGTAATGAAAAAAGGTTGTTTTGATAATACATTAACGGGGTTTGAACAGATTCCGAAACCGCTTTATGGGCTGCAAAATGAATTACTGCCTTAGCATCTTTATGGGTTTCAAACACGGCTAGAGTTGCTTCTAAAGATTTCAAATCTACCTGTTCAAATTGAGGTTTTACTTTGGTGATTTTTTCTATTCGATCTAAAACTTGAAAATTTGAATTGGAAAGGTTATCAATGATGACGACTTCATAAGCGTGATTAATCAACGTAATCACTGTATGAGAGCCTATGTAACCACAACCGCCTGTAACAATTATTTTTTCTTGCATGTGTATATTAAAACTCAAATATAGTTAACTCATTTTGTATTTTGAAAAAAAATCTATTCAAGTGAATTTATGAAGATTAAGTGGTTTGTGATTTAGGTTTTTATATGCACCTACAACGAAGCCTTAAAAAGCTTGTTTTCAACCTTCCAGGGATAGGCAAATGAACTATTTAATTATTATTTTTATTACTTTAGCGATCTACTTATAAATTATGTTATGGATTATATTATTTCAATTGCTATCGGATTAGCTACTAGTTTTTTAGGAGGGATTCTATTTTTATTGTTTTTTCTAAAGCAACTGGTGCCAAAAATTGTTATTTCGGAACATATCAGTAAAGTAAAACGGGAAGGTAAAACCAGTTATGAATTTAAATTTGTTAATCACACAAAATCAGGGATATTTGATGTTCGCATTGATCCTGTTTTTTACAAGCCTTACGGAGATATTGAAGGTATGAACTTAAAAAGTACAGACATAAAGTTAGTCGATAACTTTATATCAAGCATCTCTAAAAAAAGTAAAATTGACAAAACAATATGCATGCCCAGAGAGTTAGTACTCTTGAAAATTTAGAAGCAAAATGGACAGATAAATCTTCATTTATCAAATTAACAATTATCTCAAAGCATTCTTTGTCAGGCTTAAACAGAGTTTACTCTAAAGAATTTTATTCTGTTGACTGTATCACAAAAAAACAATTTGTGTCTGGGGATAGTTTAAAGGTAGTTTAATAATTTTTCGTAGATTTGATAAAACTGTATAATCTATATCCTATGAAAAAAGATGTGATTGTTGGTTAACCCAACACTAAAACAAAATTCCCAAACCGTTCTTAACCGAACGGTTTTTTTTGTGCTATTTCTGATTTAATTAATCTTGAACAGAAACTTGCTAATCCATTTTTTTTAAACTCTCCAAACTTTCCTGCAAAAGTTTGTTTTCAGCCTTTAGTTTTATGTTGTCTTCAATTTGTTCAACCAGCAAATCTTTAAGATCTTTCCCGTAACTTGGTTTTGGTTCATTAACAATACTAGCGTCCGATAAAAGCATATCGCCCTCGTGATGTAGTAACCAATTGATGTTTAAATCTCTATAATTATCTAAAATAATAGCTAATTTATCAGCACCGAATGACTTTCCAGAATCTAAAAAGCCATTAGAAAAGTTACATTCTTTATAAAATCTTGCCGGTTTTATATTCTTATGTTGAAGATATTTTAATATTTTTTCTTTATGTGTCATAAAATAATTAGATAATTATTTTTATATTTTAGATAATTATATGATATTTGTAACAGTAATGTGTCAGTAAAGTAACAGAAAAAAGTGAATTAAAAAAATTAGGTTTTCTATGATTGATAAGACGGCCAAAGACTACATAATGAGCATTCTCGGATATCGACGTGCACCGCTGATTCAAAAGGAATTAAATACTAGTAACGAATATAACAAAGCAGGCGCTCCTTACTCAAGAGGACATATCACTAATGTCATGAATGGTGAAAAACATGAAATCATTGAAGCTGCTATTTATAGAGTCGTTAAAAAACGTTTAAAAATTCAAAAAAAAAGAGCTTATTTATTCAATAAAAGACCTGCAGCTGAATTAGCTGATGATTAATTTTAAAATTCTATTAAATTTATGGTTAACGCTTACAAAATTACAACTTTAAACCCTTTTCAACAAGGCTATAAAATTATATCAAATAGAACTAATCATTATTTTGAATATGGCTTCAGTGTTAGCATACTTCAAAAAAGGCTTAAAACTCTATCTATTTTTGGAAGGGCAAGGCGTTTATAAGCCTTCTTCTTGTCATCCAAAAAAAAAAACGACAAACTCAAACCTATGAAACTACTTTTTTTCTTTACAGTTCTTATTGGCTACGGCATTTTAACACGACTTTATTACAAAGACAAAAAATATATCATGGCGTCTATATGGATGTTAATATCTCTTTGTATTATTTATTTAATGATCGAAATATATATCCAAGAATACTAAAGGTCTCACCCAAAAAGGCGATCTCCAACTCCAAATTAGCTATTTGCCTATTTCATTATGTTGTTTGTCGAAGTAATTATATTTATTTTAAAAAATAATTGATATTTATTATATTGAAAATCAATTAATATTGTTTTCACTACATTGTCTAACTAATTTCAATTAATTAAAATGAATTTAAAACTCATTATATCTGTCTTATTTTTATCACTGATAATCCCTTCCGAAATAGATGCACAAAACTGGAGTGAATTTGCAAATACTCCATATTACGCAAAAGCTAACCTTGAGCTTAAACTTCATTCAGAAGTTGCAAATCGTGTTGTTTTTATGGGGAATTCTATCACTGAGGGCTGGGTGTTTTTTCGTCCAGAGTTTTTTGAAAATAGAGATTATATAAACAGAGGGATTGGCGGACAAACAACGCCTCAAATGTTGGTGCGTTTTAGACCTGATGTTATAGACTTAAACCCAAAAGTAGTGGTTATACTAGCAGGCACAAATGATATCGCAGGAAATACTGGATTTACGTCGCTAGAAACCATCATAGGAAACATTAAATCCATGTCAGAATTAGCAAATGCCAATGGTATTGAAGTGATTATTTCTTCAATCCTACCAGCGATAGAATATCTTTGGAAGCCAGGACTAAATCCCGCACCAAAAATCATTACAATCAACAAAGCGTTAAAAGCGTATGCCAAACAAAACAACTTCATCTATTTGGATTATTTTTCAGCGATGGTAGATGACGAAGGGGGCTTAAAAGTCCCTGACTATACGGCTGCAGATGATCTTGTTCACCCTAACAAAGCGGGGTATTTGGTGATGGAAAAATTAGCAGAAAAAGCAATTAATAAAGCCCTAAACAGGAAGTGATGAATCAACGTCAATTCACTAGTATTCTGTTATTGTTTTTATTAGTATTTAACGCTTGCACCCCTTCAGAACAAGCAAATTTGAAATTAAATTCTCTTTTTTCTGACCATATGGTGTTGCAACAAAAAGAAGCGGTTGCTTTTTGGGGAACCTATACCCCAAAAGAAAAAATTACGGTACGTGGTAGTTGGGGAAGTGAATCCACTTGTGTAGCAGATGATAACGGCCATTGGAAACTCACCATACCAACTCCTAAGGCTGGCGGACCATATGAAGTCAACGTTGTTACAAAAAGTACTATACATTTAATTAAAGACGTACTAATCGGCGAAGTCTGGCTGGCATCAGGTCAATCCAATATGGAAATGGATTTTGATTATTGCTGTAATACTACTGATTTTTCGGAATATGAACGCTCTACTGCGAATTACTCTAATATTCGAATGGTTACAGTTAAAAAACAACTAAGCTCAACACCGGTTCAAGATTTTGAAGGACGTTGGGAAAAAGCCGTTGGAGATTCCATCACTCCTTTTAGTGCAGCGGCTTATTTTTTTGCAAAAAGACTACACAAAGAGTTAAATGTCCCTATTGGTATCATTCACTCCAGTTGGGGTGGCACTGATGTAGAAGCTTGGACGAGTAGGGAGCAATTGAGCACCTTAGATTTTATGGATGACACCATGAATGCATATGACACCTTAATTGAAGACTCCACCAAATCTTACAACTGGTTTTCACAATTTGAGTCCATCAAATCGCCTTCCGATGTCTGGTACTTATTTTTAGAAGATCCTCTAGGCGTTCCAGAAAAATGGAAAGAGTTAGATTTTAAAGACGATCGGCACATCACCTCCGATGACACGAATTATGAAAACTGGAAACAAATAGACCTTCCTGGTTCCATTGATAATATTTTTGAAACCAATGATTTTGATGGCGTTATTTTGCTTAGAAAATCGTTTATTATTGATGAAATAAAAGGGGATTATTCGCTCCAGTTAGGCGCTGTTAGCGATATGGATTTCACCTATGTAAATGGTAAACAAATTGGATCTAGCATGGGGAAGCTTAGTGGAGAAACTAAAATTTATACAATTCCGAAAAGCGTTCTTAAAATGGGCGAAAATAACATCATCATTCGAGTGGTTAATCAATATAAAGAAGGAAAAGTAGGTGACGTTTCACTCCTTCATTCCGAGAATGCTGCTGTATCTCTAGCTGGCAAATGGAACTACCGTGTATCCGCAGAAGCATATAAATCAATTTACTCTTATTCATGGCCTTATATTGATTTTTATTTTTATGATAATGAATCTATTGATTTTTCAAAAAGACCTCCGGTTACAAATTACAATCAAGATTCAAAATCATCGCTTTTTAATGGTATGATTAGTCCATTAGTTCCCTATACTATTAAAGGCGCTATCTGGTATCAAGGCGAAAATAATGTTTCCCGATTTAAGGAGTATGAACGTCTTTTCCCTGCCTTAATTTCCGACTGGCGAAACCAATGGTCTAGTAATTTTCCGTTTTACTTTGTACAAATAGCACCGTTTGAATATCGTAATGGTCTGTCGCCTTCGTTACGCGATGCGCAAAGAAAAACGCTAAAACTCCCTAAAACGGGGATGGTTGTTACTCTGGATATTGGAGAAAATAATGATATACATCCTTCAAATAAACACGATGTTGGTTACAGACTTGCTGGCTTGGCATTGGCTAATGACTATGGCAAATCTATTGTCGCTTCTGGCCCACTCTTCAGAAGTCAGATAATCGATGGAAATAAGTTAATCCTTGAGTTTGATTTTGTTGGTAGCGGGTTAATGACACCAACTACGAAATTGAAGGAGTTTGAAATTGCTGGAGCCGATAAAAACTATATGCCTGCAGTAGCAAAAATTATAGGGAAAGAAGTACATGTATATTCAGCTTCAATCCCCAACCCGAAATTCTCTAGATATGCCTGGAGAGATACCAGTAACGCCAGCTTGTTTAACAAAGAAGGCTTACCTGCGTCTTCTTTTACAACAGAATAAATACAGTTACAAAGCCTTAGAGGTAGCCTAATTTTTAAAAAATCATAAATTAGAGTAAAACTTATAAATTAAAAACTATGTGGGGTGCAAACAAATGGACGGATTCTATGTTTAAAAAATATTGGTGGGTTGTTATTCTTTTAGTATTTTTATTTGCTTTTTTAAAATTTATCAACTAAATCTTAAGTTCGAGGCAAAATGTATCGGATTACCAATCAATGGTCGTCTCAATAAATTGAATTAAGCTATCCGCCATGTTTTGTTGCTGCTGAACATTTGGATGTGCCGTACTTTCTTCATAAGGCATAAAATGAGTATAAACATTTTCATCCTTTAGATTAGCTACTGCTTTTTGAACATAGCCAGGCCATAACGAGCCTGGTTTGGTGGCATCCATACTTCCTAAAGAACAAATGATACTGGCGGTTGGATAATGAGCTCTTAATCCCGCAATAAATTGTTGATAGGCATTTATGAGAAAGTCCTCATCTGGTGTCTTATCTCCAAACCTTTTTATAAATTCTGGATGGTTTGGAAGGTTCACTAACCAAGTGTCGTTTTGAAACAGATTGACCACAACTACATTTGGACGGTATAAAGAGAAATCCCAGTTGCTAGTGCTATCTGTAGGGAGTAATCGGTCATAAATCTCAGGCATGATCAACGGATCCCAGCTTACAGTGATACCAATACCACTTTTACAAATGCACTGATACTCAGCATCAAAATGTCTGGCTGTGATGGCTGCATAGGTTGCATAATTGTTCGTAAATGTACTATCAGAGCGATCTTTTCCAGATGCATCTTCTACCGCAAGTCCTGCAGTTATAGAGTCTCCATAAAACTCAATTTTTCTTTTTTTAGGCGAAGAAATTGCTAGCACTTTAGCATTTTCATTAATTTTAAACCCATAAAAATCAGTTTGGCCCCGATCCCACTCTGTACGTCTAAAAATTTCAATAGTGTGAGGTCCTTTGGATAAATTTGAAGCTAGTAAGTGGTACTGCTTTTTAGTCTCTGGTCTTAAAATAAAAAGGCTGTCGTTGTCTATAATAACATTATAATAATTATCTCCAGTCTCATCTCTTAGTAAAGCTGAAATAGATTCGCCCTCAAAATTTATTTTTATGGAAGACCCAGACCAATTCAATCCAACAGCTTCAGAATTATACAAATCAATTCTGCCCATGTACTTAATATCAGCGTTTGAAGCCCCGATAATAAGTTCGTTTTTAGCCGAACAGTCAATTAATAAGACTGATACTAAAAGAAATAATATACGTAGGCTTGTCATAAAAATAGTCCTAAAAGTTATTTGTTTTAATGGGTCGCTTCTCCAGCACCGCTTGGTATTCTAATCTGTTCTACAATTTCTTGAACGTCTTGTGGTGGTGCTGGCGTAAACTTCATAATCGTAATGGACACTATAAAATTTAATAGCATGGCAACACTTCCAAAACCTTCAGGAGAAATACCAAACCACCACTGGCTTTTACTAGGAAGAACGTCGTCAAACCATCCGAGTTTATATTTCAACATATAATATAGCATGGTTACAATACCCACAATCATACCGGCTATAGCGCCTTCTTTATTCATTCGTTTATAGAAGATTCCTAAGATAATCGCTGGAAAAAAGGAGGCCGCTGCCAAACCAAATGCCAAGGCTACGGTAGCGGCAACAAAGCCTGGTGGGTTAATTCCAAAATAACCTGCGACACAAACCGCTACTACAGAAGATAACCGTGCGGCTACTAATTCATTTTTCTCAGAAATTTTTGGGTTGACTATTTTCTTAATTAAGTCATGAGAAACAGAAGCAGAAATCACTAATAACAACCCTGCTGCAGTTGATAATGCTGCTGCTAACGCACCTGCTGCCACCAAAGCGATGACCCAATTCGGTAGTTCTGCAATTTCTGGATTTGCTAAGACCATAATATCGTTATCGACGACTAGTTCATTTTGATTTTTATCCGCTACATACTGAATTAAGCCGTCATTATTTTTGTCTACAAATGTAATCAGTCCAGTAGTTTCCCATTTTCTGAACCATTCTGGGACCGTCGCATAGGGCTGATTAGAGAGCGTTTCAATCATATTTGTTCGTGCAAATGCCGCCACTGCTGGTGCTGTAGAATACAAGATTACAATGAGCAATAAGGCGATCCCTGCCGATTTACGAGCATCCTTGACGCGCTTAACTGTAAAGAAACGCACAATCACATGAGGCAATCCTGCTGTACCCACCATCAAAGCCAGTGTAATCGCAAATACATCCACCAAAGACTTGGTGCCTTCTGTATATTCAGCAAACCCTAAATCAGTGCTTAAACCGTCTAATTTATCTAGTAAAAAAGTACCAGAGCCGTCTGCTAATTCACTACCAAAACCCAATTGTGGAATCGGATTGCCTGTCATTTGAATTGATATGAAAATGGCGGGAACCATAAACGCAAAAATCAAGACACAATATTGAGCAACTTGTGTATAGGTAATACCTTTCATCCCTCCTAGAACCGCATAAAACAATACGATTAGCATCCCAATAATGACACCTGTATTGATATCAACTTCTAAAAACCGAGAGAAAACCAATCCAACTCCTCGCATCTGACCCGCGACATAGGTAAAGGATACTAAAAGGGCACATATAACGCCTACTAGACGCGCCGTATTAGAATAGTAACGATCTCCAATAAAATCTGGTACCGTAAATTTTCCAAACTTCCGTAAATATGGTGCGAGTAATAAAGCGAGTAAAACATAACCTCCGGTCCATCCCATTAAATACACAGCACCATCATAACCTGCAAAGGAAATAATACCCGCCATAGAAATAAAAGACGCAGCACTCATCCAATCTGCTGCTGTAGCCATACCATTAGCGAGCGGCGATACGCCTCCTCCAGCTACATAAAATTCTTTTGTAGAGCCTGCCCGAGCCCATATCGCAATGCCTATATAGAGTGTAAAAGTGATACCTACTAAAATATAGGTCCATGTCTGAACAGACAGCGCTTGAACTAATAAAATACTATTTATCATAACCGTATTTTTTATCCAGTTTATTCATCAGTCTCACATATATAAATATCAATATGACAAATACATACATAGACCCTTGTTGTGCAAACCAAAAACCCAGTTTAAAACCTCCAAGTCTAAAGTCGTTCAGCACATCTTTTAACATAATTCCCGCTACAAATGAGACGAGGAACCACACGGCTAATAGTATAAATAAGTACCTGATGTTTTCCTTCCAATAGGCTTTTGATTTGTTTTTTGTCATTCTGTTATATTTTAATTTCTAATATAATAAATAGTTTTTATCAACGAATAGAATCAATGACTTTAAAGAGTCTAAAATGGCTAATTCTACGTCTGAATGCGGTTCGCTAAGGACCACCATGTGGCGCTTTAAAGCAGTGCTTTTACTCTGTGTTATTATTTTGTTCATTAATGTTGTTTCTAATATCTTAGATAATTCTGATAGGTTTTGTGATAATGCCTCCAATGGTTTTAGCTTTGGATTGCTTGGAATACTGGTAAATTTGGCATGGTTTAAAGACCATTTTCTCAAATAATGCAGTATTCCTTCAGAATCGGTCTGCGTATCTGAATCGTTAGGGGTTTCTAGGAACCGAGCCACCTCTCTTTTAAATTCAACAGCTGTCTTTGCATCTGAAGTACAGGCATCTGCAAAAAGAGTGAACGGGGAAAATGTTTTGTATTCTGTGCCCCCTGCATTTCTTGAATACATTTTTAAAGGCTCGCAAATATTTGCGAGTACTTCCAAGGCTTCTGTTTGGTGGTGGTTACTCATATTGCGCAAAATAACAGCCCTACTGCTTAGGTGTGTTATTCCTAATTCTTCCAGCTGATGACTCACCACTTTTAAACGCTGTTTCATATTTTCAACAGCATTGATTTCTTTCGAAGACCAAAAACGTTCAGCGATGGCTGCGGTACGAGGCCAAATTCTGGAATCAATAGTAAGTGGCGTCACTAGCTCACTCCACATGGTAGCTTCACCTCCTAGAAAACGAGCGCGTTCGTCTTCGGTTAATGATATATTTCCAATCGGATCCACAGTATAATGGTGTTCCACAGACAACATTCTATCTATGTAATACCCATTTGAAAGGACTGCTTGAAACCCCTTTTTGACAGCTGTGATGGCTGCACCTCCCTTTTCCATTCCTTCATCTTCACCTCTCCAAGCGTGTATCAATGCTGTGGTTGGCATCTGAGGTGTCATAATTTCATCCCACCCCATTAATTTTTTGCCTAATTTGTTTAATATTTTTTCTAATCTAATATTAAAGTACGTTTGAAGTTCATGATTTGTCTTTAAATTATTTGTGTTTTTAAACGTTCTAATAGAGGCGTTTTCATCCCAGTGTTTCCCTTCATTTTCATCCCCACCAACGTGGAAGTATTGATCCGGAAAAAGAGATGCTACTTCGGTAAATAACGCCTCTAAAAAGATATAAGTTGATTCAATGGTTGGATTAAGAGTTGGATTAAAGATGCCAGAAAATCGCTCGACAGCATAGGTATAACTTTGCTTACTACCAAGTTCGG
>ENA-OQVM01003885-OQVM01003885.1-marine-metagenome-genome-assembly--contig:-NODE-3885-length-15754-cov-4.698731_pt1 | contig 15754 bp, 10 predicted proteins | sample MGYA00237776_ERZ505498 | MGnify/ENA primary metagenome ERZ505498 (study PRJEB26159, sample SAMN06265151) | marine metagenome | isolation source: Helgoland LTER site | place: Germany:Helgoland, sampling... | reverse complement strand
CGATCAAGCCTACTGGCCTGCGCAGAACATACCCTAACTTTATGACGCGAGAAGGTGTTCGTGGCCAAGAATATAATGCATGGTCCGATGGTAATCAGCCTGCGCATACCACTATTTTACCGTTTACTCGTGTTATGGCGGGTCCGGTTGATTTCACACCTGGAGTCTTCGATTTGTTATTCAAAGGTGAAGAGGATCCGAGTCGTATCAGAACAACCATCGCCAAGCAGCTTGCTCTGATGGTGGTGCTCTACAGCCCATTGCAAATGGCGGCTGATCTGCCACGCAATTACGAGGAAAAGCCCGATTTATTTCAGTTCATAAAAGATGTGCCCGCTGACTGGCAGGAGAGTCTGCCGCTGGATGGGGATATCGGCGAGTTTGTCGTTTACGCCCGGCAGCAGCGCGATTCCGATAACTGGTTTGTCGGGGGTATTACCAACGAAGAGCCGCGTGAATTTGAACTAAATTTCGATTTTCTAGATGAGGGCGACTACCTTGCGACGGTTTATCGTGACGGTGCTGATGCGGACTGGGAGAGCAACCCCTATAGCGCGGTGGTCGAGTCATTAGCGGTCAATAATCAGTCGGCGTTGAGTATCGATATGGCACCCGGCGGCGGTTTTGCTATCAGTATAATCAAGCGCTAATAGATAAAATCTAAAAAGCAGGCATAGCGTCATTGGGCCGCGGTGTCATCTCGAGCAATTAAACAAAAGCATTGGAGGGAATGGTGAGTCAAATTAAAGCTATCTTGATAATTGGATTAGCGCTATTTAGTAACGTTGGTCACACCGCAGTTGATCGTATCGACCCGCCCAACTGGTTCGCCGGAATGGCCAGTCCAGATCTTCAGCTGATGGTCTACGGCGAGGATATTTCTGAGGCCAAGATTGTGACTGATCATCCCGATGTCAAGATAGTTGGCACCACGCCCGGCGATAGTAGCAATTATCTGTTTGTCGATCTGGAATTAGACAAAAACATCACCGCCGGCACTATTCCGCTGACTTTTGAATATCAGGGTGAGGTTATTGCCACATGGCAATATCCATTGCATAAACGCGAGTCGGGCTCTGCACAGCGTCAAAGTTTTTCTCCAAAAGATGTTATTTATTTGATTGTGCCGGATCGTTTTGCCAATGGGGATGAGGGCAATGACCAGCTGTTGTCGATGAAAGAGGGGCTCGATAGAGACCATCATATCGGTCGGCACGGGGGCGATATTCAGGGCATTATTAATCACCTTGATTATCTGCAGGATCTGGGTATCACTCAGTTGTGGATAACCCCAATGGTGGAAAACAATATGACCCAGATGACCTATCACGGTTACTCCGCAACAGATCTCTATCGCATCGATCCGCGTTTTGGCAGTAACGAGCTTTACGCAGAATTATCGCGACGAGCCGCAGGGCACGGCATCGGTATTATTCATGACCTAGTACCTAATCATATTGGTTCTGAGCATCCTTGGATGAGCGATCTGCCGTTCGCAAACTGGATAAACTACGGTGGCAAATATGTTAGCACCAATAGTCGTCGCGAAGCGATCCAAGATATTCATGCGGCACCATCTGACCGTAAACGAATGTCCAATGGGTGGTTTGTCGAAACCATGCCTGATATGAATTTTGATAACCCCTTTGTTACCACATATCAGATTCAAAACAGTATTTGGTGGATTGAAACGGCTGGCCTTTCTGGCTATCGGATTGACACCTGGCCTTATATCCAAAAGGCATTTATGCGTCCATTTACCGATGCTGTGTTACGTGAATACCCTAATTTTAATCTAGTCGGCGAGGAAACTGCAGAAAATCCTGTCAACGTATCCTATTGGCAACGAGGTAAAATCAATCAGGATGGTTTTGACTCCGGATTGCCCAGTTTGATGGACTTTCCGCTGCGCCATGCATTAGTTCAGGCTGTGACTGAGGAGGAGAACTGGAACTCGGGTCTGGTGCGAATCTATCAATCTCTGTCCAGTGACTTTATCTATCCTGACCCAGACAATTTGGTGATACTGGCTGACAATCATGATCAGAGCCGCATCTTTACTCAGCTAGATGAGCACTTGGATCGTTTTGAAATGGTGATGACATTCCTGATGACCACCAGAGGTATCCCGCAGTTTCTGTATGGTACCGAGATACTGATGGCCAATCCTGGCACCGGTGAACACGGTATTATCCGTAGTGACTTCCCTGGTGGATGGCGGGGTGACAAGATCAATGCTTTTACCGGCGAGGGGTTAACTGCGGTTGAAAAAGGGGCACAGCAATTTATAACCAAGCTGTTGAACTGGCGTAAAGGTGCGGATGCAATTCATAACGGTAAATTGATACATTACGCGCCGTTTAATGGGTTGTATACCTACTTTCGAGTGTCAGATAGGCAGAAGGTGATGGTGATTATGAATAACAGCAATGAAATGCGTCGCGTCGACACAGCACAATATGCAGATACTATTGGTGACGCAGTTACGGGCATTGAGGTGATAAACGGTGCAGTAGTCAATATAGAAAAACCCCTTGTGGTGCCAGAAAAATCGGCTGTTATTCTTGAGTTGCGGTAAGCGCAATTTAGGCATGTCGCTTGGCTTGGCATGAATGTTTGGGCGCGAATGATCATTGAGGTAGCTATGAAACAGAACTGTCCTATAAAGAATTATTTTCCAAGTGCTACAAAAAAATTGCTCATAGGGTTGATGCTAACCGCGACGTTACTAGTGCCGACCTACTACAGCAATGCGAATGAAGTCAGTTTTAATAATCCGATCTTGCCGGGTGGCTATCCGGATCCCAGTATCTGTCGAGTGAATAATACCTTTTACATGGTTAATTCTTCGTTTGAGTACTTTCCAGGACTGCCGATCCATCAGAGTAATGATCTAGTTAATTGGACGCTGGTGGGATATGGCCTGCATCGCTCGAAGCAGGTCCACGCCGGCATTAATCTGCTCGATGTGCAGTCAAATGGCGGTATTCATGCACCAACGTTGCGGTGTCGAGGTGATAAGTTCTACATTATTACCACTAATGTCTATCCACCGGTTGGCAGTACACAGCCCGCGCAAATGATTAATTTTGTTGTGACAGCGGACAATATCAGTGGCCCTTGGTCCGACCCCTACATTATCGATGGTGCACCAGGTATAGATCCGGATCTGTTTTTTGATGATGATGGCCGCGTATGGTACGTGGGCACCCATGCGCCGAATAAGCCAAACTACCCAGGCGAGGGCGAGATCTGGCTACAAGAGCTCGACTCACAGAGTTGGCAGCTCAAGGGGCCTCGTCATTTCCTTTGGCGTGGTGCCTTGTACGGTGCGATCTGGGCTGAGGGGCCGCATATTTATAAGCGCAGTGGACGTTATTATCTTATGGTCGCAGAGGGTGGTACTAGTTTTGATCATGCAGTCACCATTGCCGTTAGTGATAAAATTACTGGCCCCTACATAGGCAATGCAAGAAATCCAATTCTTACGTCTCGACATCTGTCCTATGACAATTGGGTACACAGCACTGGTCACGGTGATCTGATTGAGCTAGCGGATGGTCGATGGTATATGGTTGCTCTGGGCGTACGTGGCGATGAGCAACGGGGTTCCAATATGGGTAGAGAGACGCATCTGATGCCAGTCATTTGGGAACGAGAACCCTATAAGTGGAAGCAGGTGCGTCATGAGTGGCCGGTAGTTGCACCACTGACTGGCAAGGTCGAGCGCATTAATCCATTGCCATTTAGTGATCGTCAGCAGCACCCAAAAACTGTATTTATCGATCAGTTCGATACAGCCGAATTAGATTTGCAGTGGAACTTTCGACGCATGCCTGCGTCAGGCCTATACTCCACAACCGAGCGTCCAGGCTATTTACGACTGACTACCAGCCCCGCCGTGCCGACTAACAGCGGTCGCGCTAGCCTAATGGGAATTCGCCAAACAGAGAGCGATTTTGAATATCAGGTCGCTATGGAATTTACCTCCTCGACCAATAATGTTGAGGCGGGTGTTAATTTGTTTCAAAAGGACAACAACTATCTGAGTTATACCATCGTCCGACGAGATGACAGCTACAGCTTGCAACTTATGGCCGCATTACCCAAGAAGTCACTCGAGGTTTTGGCGCAGACACCAATGGCAAACTATCAGGGCGAGATCCGCTTGCGTGTCAAAGCCGCCGGCCAGAGCTATGACTTTGCCTATTCCTTAGATCGAGGCCAGAGTTGGATGCCGTTTGCCGAGACTAGGGCTGACCTACTGCTGAGTCGCGGTTATACCGGCGCCTATATGGGGCTATACACCACTAGCAACGGCGAGTCGACCACAGATTTTGTCGATTTCGATTGGGTTCGCTACAAAGGGATCGAAAGGTGATTAGCATCAATACGCGACTAAAAGTCACTCTATTTGCGGTGTTATTGCTACTGACTGAGACCTGTTTGGCGGGCGTTCTGTCCGTGGAACGGATGCCGAGAGTCTCCAGTGGAAAGCTTATCACTCATTTAAACTTCTCATCAGCGTATATTCCATCGAGAAATATCTACGTCTGGTTGCCCGATAACTACAGTAGCGAGAAGCGCTATGATGTGCTCTATATGCATGATGGCCAGGGGCTATTCGACGCTAGTGTAGCGTGGAATCAGCAGGAGTGGGGTGTTGATGAAACCGCTGCTGAACTAATTGCAGCAGGCTCGGTGCGGTCGTTTATGGTGGTTGCTATTCCTAGCGCTACCAATGGTCTGCGTCATAGCGAGTACTTTCCCGAAAAGCCCTGGTTGAGTCTGACTGATACCCAGCGAGCAACCATTATTAAGGCAACTCGCGATGGTGGTAGTGGTGTATTTGTTGTGCCGCCATATTCAGACAGCTACTTAAAGTTTTTGGTCGACGAGCTAAAACCCTTTATCGACAGCACCTATGCGACCAAATCAGGTAGAGAGAGCACCTTTATTATGGGTTCAAGTATGGGCGGGTTGATTTCAATGTATGCATTGGCGGAATATCCTGAGATTTTTGCCGGTGCTGCCTGCCTGTCATCTCATTGGCCGGGCATTTTTGATATGCAGAATAACCCAATCCCCAATACATTTTATCGCTATATCGATCAGTCCGTACCATTGCCTGGTCGCCACAGATTCTACTTTGATCACGGTACAGAGGACCTAGATGCACTGTATCCGCCGTTGCAGGCCGAAGTTGATAAATTGATGCAGTCAAAAGGCTATAGCGAAGAGAATTGGCAAACCTTTATTGCTGAGGGTGAAAACCATTCGGAAAATGCGTGGCAGAAGCGATTGCATATGCCGTTGCTGTTTCTGTTGGGCTCACCGTGAGCAGCGAGTCGAGTGGTAAAATAATTCAGTCTGCAAGAAAAACAATAGGAATGATCTTATGAGTGGACAAGCAAAGTTGGGGTTTTGGCAAATCTGGAATATGTGCTTTGGATTTATGGGTATTCAGTTTGGTTTTGCCTTGCAAAATGCCAATGTGAGTCGGATATTTCAGACTCTGGGTGCAGACTACAATAATATGACGCTACTCTGGGTGGCCGCGCCGATCACCGGTTTAGTTGTACAGCCGATTATTGGCTATATGAGTGACAATACCTGGGGCCGGCTAGGTCGTCGTCGCCCCTATTTTCTAGTCGGCGCTATTCTCGCCAGCTTGTCGCTGCTGATTTTGCCTAACTCTCCAACCCTTTGGATTGCCGCCGGTATGCTCTGGGTTCTAGATGCCTCTATCAATATTTCCATGGAGCCCTTTAGAGCGTTTGTCGGTGATATGTTACCGCCAAAACAGCGTTCGCTTGGCTATGCTATGCAAAGCTTTTTTATTGGGGTCGGCGCGGTCGTTGCCTCGGCATTGCCCTGGATGATGAGCAATTGGTTCGATATCAGTAATACTGCAGTAGCAGGTGAGATTCCTTTGTCGGTTAAATATGCCTTTTATGCTGGCGGCGCCATTTTTCTACTGGCGGTGCTGTGGACAGTCTATTCCACTGAAGAGTATTCGCCGGAGCAATTAGCTGAATTTCAGCGCGCCGAAGATAAGGCTTCCGGTCGGACTGTAGTGCTTGAATCACAGCGCTCTGCGCAGCAATTTTATCGGGGAGGGGGTATCTGGCTGATCGCCGGCCTATTGCTCACTGTGCTGATCTATCACAATATCAACAGCCTTGATCGCAATCTCTTTATCCTCACCGCCGGACTGGCGCTGTTTGGTCTGTTGCAACTGCTAGCCGGAATTCTAGCAGCGGCAGGTCGTAATCAAAATGGCTTTTCTTATGTGATGATCGACCTATTTAATATGCCGCGGCCCATGCAAAAACTCGCCGTGGTGCAGTTCTTTAGTTGGTTTCCTTTTTTTGCAATGTGGAGTTCGACCACCGCCGCAGTTACCTCTTTTCACTATGCCACAGCTGATGCCAGCTCCGAGGCCTACAATATCGGCGCAGACTGGGTGGGGGTGTTATTCTCGACTTACAATCTGACCGCAGTGGTCGCTGCTATTAGTATTCCGATCATGACACGATTTTTGAGTCTACGAGCGGTGCATCTGATTAACCTATGGCTAGGTGGTATTGGCTTTATCTCATTTGTGCTGATTAAAGATCCGCAATGGCTGTTGTTGCCAATGATTGGTGTGGGTTTTGCCTGGGCGTCGATTCTCTCTGTACCCTATGCTCTGCTGTCCAATGTGCTGCCATTCAAGAAAATGGGCCTGTATATGGGAATTTTCAACTTTTTTATTGTGCTTCCGCAGATATTGGCAGCGAGCATTCTCGGATTCCTGATTAGTCGGTTTTTTGATGGTCAGCCAATCTATGCCTTGGTGATAGGTGGATGCAGTATGCTGGTGGCAGGTCTGTTTACATTGCGGGTAGATCAGCCGGTTACGGCGGAATAATCAATATTCTATTCAGAGGCACCGCAGGATTGGCGGATAATCAATGAGGGTTCAACCAGACTTGATTCGAGCTTTTCTCCATTGATCAAAGAAACAAGGTTTTTGACTAGTAACTCGCCTGATTTGCCAGTATCTTGGTGAATAGTCGTTAACGGGGGATTAATGTAAGACGCGGTGATAATATCATCAAAGCCGACCACTGCAATGTCTTGGGGAACTCGTTTGCCTGACTCATTAAGCGACTTGATCGCGCCAATCGCCATCAAATCACTGGCGGCGAAAATAGCGCTAAATTCAGTCTGTTTGCCCAGTAGCGTCATAGTTGCGGTATAACCTGAGGACTCAAGATTACTGGAGAACTGAAGTAGAGAAGCGTCCAGTTTGAGATCCTGTTCCATTAGTGCTTTTTCATGGCCTTGATAGCGCAGTAAATATTCTGGGCAGTGATGATTTGCTTCACCAATAAAAGCAATTGACCGATGGCCCATATCCAGCAGATGTTTGGTCGCGAGATAGCCACCGGAGAAGTTGTCGCAACCCAATGAATGACCTGCTTGCTCCTCGACAATTGGCCCCCAGATAATAAAATGAGCCTCCGATTCAGCCAACTTCTGCAGTTTCTCTTGATAGCTAATATAATCGCCATAGCCCAACAGAATGATTCCATCAGCGCGATGTGAGAGTTCATATTCACTATGCCAGTCTTCTGACAGTTGCTGAAATGATACTAGTAAATCATAACCTTTAAGGGCTGCGGAACGAGTTATGCTGCCGAGCATAGAGAGAAAAAACGGATTGATCTGCGAGTCGTCGAGAGTGGGATCCTCAAATATTAGCAGAGCTAAGGTCTTGGTGGTTTTTGTGCGTAAATTGGCTGCATTGCGATCGACTTTGTAGTTGACCTGTCTGGCTATTTTCTGAACTTTTTTGCGTGTCTCCTCACTGACAAGCGGGCTATTCCGTAACGCTCGCGATACGGTCGGTTGGGAGACACCTGCTAGATAGGCAATATCGAACGATGTATGGGGGCCTTCTTTAGTCAATAGATCGACCTCACTTTCAAGTTTGGGGCTAGCGCTTAGATCGATTAGCACAGAAAATATTCTCCGGAGATTACACCTAAATGCATACTCGCGCAATCAATCTATTGACTGTTATTCAGGCCGATCGATACTCGTGAATAGAGAGTATTAGATATATTTACCGCTGGTCTGTGTGGTGATCTAAAGCCCCAGCTGCTCGGAATAGTTAAGATTTAAGGGGAATTAGATGGATTACAGGATAAAAATTACCCCGCAAATCACTGCTAAAATTAACATCTAGAAGACTTCTAATGTGATCTGCATCTGCCAATTCATTACTCTTCAAGAACCTTCATAAATCATGTCTTTAATACGGTTTTTTCTACCAAATACCGGCTAGTGTAGTGGCTTGCCCCTGTGTCGAGGGGTTTGTAAGTCATTGATTTATAGAGAAACAGACACCATAACACTGGGGGTGTAGTGGTCGCAGGTTCAAATCCTGCCGTCCCGACCAATTTTTCCCGTCTACCAGGCAAATATTAGTTTTTACATCATTCTAGATGCTTTATAGAGCCTGTTTTTTATGGACTGTGTGAAGCTTACCGTTAGCTCTGTCAATGTCATTAAGCTGTAGCTCATGTGCCCCGGGATGAATAATAGTCGCCAATCCGCTACGAGAGAATATCTCAAGTTTCCCATACCCAATCCGAATCAATTGTTGAGTCGATAGCTCTTTTAAGGCCTTGCCAACAGAAACTCGAGACACTCCGAGGGAGTGTGCAAGGTCCACCTGGCGCAAATTAATAATATCTGCGCTGTCGATGCTTTCACTGATACTCAGTATCTGTTTAGAGACTCGAGCTAAAAGAGACATTCCAAGAGTGTCCCCGATATAAGACAGCATTGTCTGAATGCGCATACAAGATACAGCCATTAAAGCCTTTGAAAAATTCAATGAGTGAGTCATTAAGTGATCAATGTTTGCTCTAGATAGCTTTTGCAAAAGTACGTCACTCTCTGCAGTCGCATCATGTATTACATTACAATTGAGGAAATAGGCGGGTTCGCCAAAAGTATGTCCTGGGCCTAGACGTGTAAGATTAAACTGTGAGCCATCTATTCCTTTTAGACCCAACTGAACTAATCCCTCATCAATAAGAAAAATATGATCAACGGGCATTCCGCGGATTTCGATGGAAGCTCCTTTTTTAAAGTAAACCGATTCCGCAATATGTCGGATTTTAGTCATGGTCTCGACGTCGATGAATGCGGTAAATTTTGAGATAGAGTAGTCGACTGGATTTAGCATAGGGTAAAAAGTAAAGTAATTAGCATTTTCTGTCAAGGTTGCTATAAGTGGTTTACTCTTAATCTCTATGTCTGATCCAACGTGCGTGTAAATAGAATCTTTTTCAGAATTATTTGGTCAGAATGCTAACTACTTTGCTTTTCATTAGTGGGTTTTATTGATACTGTTGATCAAAGGTTGAAGAGAGTTTTTAAATGAATCGTGAAGACAGTTTGCCAATTATTGTTGGTGTTGGGCAGGTTGTTGATCATTGGGATGGGCGCGATTTAGATCAGTCACCTAGCCCTATCAGCCTTATCACAGAATCTATTAAACGTGCGCAGGCTGATGCGGGCGTGTTTGATTTAGTTGAAAAAATTGATACCTTGGCAGTAGTTAGGGCGTACACCGATTCCCTACGCAAGCCTTTTGATCCCTTTGGTAAAGCTAAGAACTTCCCAGCAGCAGTTATCGAAGCAGCCTCGTTAAGCCCTAAAAGAACTATTTACTCAACGGCTGGAGGTGAGCAACCGCAATCGTTGGTGAACGAGTTATCTGAGGACATCGCCCGTGGTGATATCCGTATGGCGATGATTACCGGCGGTGAAGCGTTAGCCACTCTTAAAACTGCCTTAAAGAAACAGCTGGCTCTCGATTGGTCGTCGGAAGCGGATGCCGATATAGAAGAGCGGGGCACCCAGACTGACTTCATATCCAAGTATGAAATGGTGAATGGAATGGGTCTGCCACCGCAAACCTACGCAGCAATGGAACAGGCATTGCGCGCACGTTTGGGTATGTCTAGAGTGCAATACCTGGATTATATGGGGGGCATCTGCGCTGGCCTGTGTAAAACGGCACAGCAAAATCCCTATTCTCAGTATCCCCAAGCCAAGTCTGCGGAGTTTTTGGCTACAGCGTCAAAAGATAATTACCCTATCTGCGACCCCTACCTTAAATGGCTTATCGCACAGGATGCGGTGAACCAAGCTTCGACCTTAATTCTTACCAGTGTCGGTTATGCAAAGGAGCTGGGTATAGAACCCGATCAATGGATTTATTTGCACGGCTATTCAGATGTTAAAGAAAAACTTGTTTCAGAGCGCCCGGACCTTTCTAAATCTAAAGCACTTGAGTTAGCCATATCAGGTGCAATTAGCAGTGCAGGTATCGCGGCCGGTGATATCGCCTATCGTGATATCTACAGCTGTTTTCCGATTGTTGTGCACCTCGCATCTGAAGTGCTGGGTTTGGATCCTGTGAACGATCAGATGAGTATGACGGGTGGTTTGTCTTTTTTTGGAGGAGCAGGGAATAATTATTCTACCCATGCCATTGCAACTGTTGTTGAAAAGCTGCGTCAGGACAGACAGGCCTATGGTCTGGTACTGGCCAATGGCGGGTTTATGAGCAAACAATCTGCTGGCGTATATTCGGCAAAAATGCCGCAGGCTTGGGCCGAGATTTCCAGTGAAGCTTTGCAGACTAAAGTGGACGCGCAGCCCGAGTGCAAATTACTTAACGAAGACTGCACTGCGGTTATTGAGGCCTATACAGTACGCCATGACCGCAACGGTATTGCCCATGCCTATCTATTTGCGCGCAATGATCAAGGTCGTGTTATGGCCGTGGTACCCGCAGACCATCGCGCCACTATGCAAGCGCTGCATAAATTTGATAACCCCGTCGGTCAGGCGGTCAATATTATTCATAGAGAGGGTAAAAATATACTCTCCAACCCCCACACTTTAGGAGTTACTATGTCAGACGACTTTCTTGCCCGCGAATTTAAATATGTAGAGCTGAAAAGAGATGGTAATGTGCTTGAGATAACGTTCAATCGCCCCGAGGCTTACAATGCACTTTTCAGTGCTGCGCACTTTGAGTTGGCTGAAATCTTTGATGAGTTCGAGCGTGACCAAGATCTCTGGGTAGCTATTGTTACTGGTGCTGGAGAGAAAGCTTTTTGCAGCGGTAATGATCTTAAGGTTTCGGCGAGTGGTGGTGATATGTCTATGCCTGCCTCTGGCTTTGCAGGGCTGTGCTCGCGAACTAACCGAGAGAAGCCGGTTATTGCAGCGGTTAATGGTGTTGCCATGGGCGGTGGTCTAGAGATTGTTTTGGCCTGTGATGTGGCCATCGCAGACCCTATCGCGAGCTTTGCATTACCTGAAGTTAAGGTGGGTCTGTTTGCGGCCGCTGGCGGTTTGCAGCGTCTAACCCGCCAGATTGGTGAAAAAGCAGCCATGGAATTAATTTTAACCGGACGTAAAGTTGGCTCTGATGAAGCCTCACAGTTGGGATTGATCAATTCTATCTGTGAGGCTGGTGGCGTTATGGACGCTGCCCGAGGGCTTGCTAAAACTATTGCAGGCAATTCACCCACTTCTATAAGAGCCTCGAAGCGTGTGCTGAATGCGGTTGATAGTTTAGGTAATTGGGACAAGGCGCTTGAGCTAAGTCATAAAGAAATTGTGAAGCTTATACAATCCAAAGATACCCGGGAAGGCATGACTGCCTTTGTGCAAAAGCGAAAGCCTAACTGGGTGAACGGATAACCTATGTTAGAGTTTTCAGGAGAAGAGCGGCAAGCCATTTGCGATACCTTTGATCGATTGTTATCGGATAATGCCAACGAAGAGGCTTTGCGTAAGTTGATCGAGACTGAGTCTGGTTTTGATAATAGCCTATGGCAAAAAATGGCCGAGTTGGGGCTCACCGGTTTAATGGTTGATCCCGACTATGATGGTATTGGGGCCAATATTCAGGAAGCCGAAGCGTTGATGGAAGTCGCCGGTAAATACCTTTACAACGGTCCCTTTATTTCGTCCTGTGTTGTCGCCCCTGCATTACTCCAAGCTAGCTCTAATCTATCAATGGTTGGACCTCACCTAAAAAACATTGCCAGTGGAAATTCTATTTTTGCGATAGCGGGTTGCGGGCAAACGGGTGACTGGACTCAGCCGCCAACAGTAAATGCCATTCAGAATACTGACGGCTGGGAACTGTCAGGCCCAGCACATTTTATTACCCATGCTTTGACTGCGAGTCATTGCTTGGTGATTGCTAATGAAGGAGGGGAAAGAGCTGCCTTTTTAGTTGATATGAACGACTGTCTTGTCCCGACAAAATACCAATCCACCGACGATAGAACATTGCGCCTATCGAACATTACATTTCATGGTTCCCAAGCCCTTCGTCTGGAGAGTGTGGGTGAGAAACAGATCGACGACGCTTTGCATTTAGCACTTATCGCCTTGGCTGGAGAGCAGGTCGGTGGTATGCGCGCTATGTTTAAAATAACTATCCAATACTTGAATACACGCTTTCAGTTTGGTGAGCCCATTGGTCGTTTTCAGGCGTTGAAGCATATGGCTGCCGACCTACTTGTGGACGTAGAGTCTGCCTCGACAGTGGCCCGAATAGCTGCTCAGACTATGGCCTCCGGCTCTGGTGATAGCGAGCTCCTAACCTATCTTGCGGCTTTTACCTGTGCAGACAACTTCCGAAAAGTCGCCGCAGACGCGATTCAGCTGCATGGCGGCATTGCCTATACCATGGAACACCCCGCGCATCTGTATTGGCGGCGCGCACAAACAGGGCAGTGGCTTTACGCCTCTTCGGACAAGCTTCGCGATCTATACCTGCTAGAGATGGAGGCAAAACTATGAGTGGAGATCTTAAAGCAAAAGTGGAAGGCTGGCTTGATGTCCATTGGGATAGCATCAATAATCGCCAGGTAGGCACTGCAATCTATGATGCTAAAACTTGGTTAGCAAAAGTGGTGGATGCAGGATATGCCACGCCAACATGGCCGGTAAAATGGTATGGTCTTGGCCTTTCTTGGAAAGAGGCGCGTGTTATTGAAGACGCTTTTCAAGCTCGCAGTGCCAAGGGCTGGGGGCGCGATCGATACCATTTGGGTGCCATTACAATCTTTAAATTAGGTAGCGATGCCTTAAAAACAGAGTTGCTCTATGAACTTCTTACTGGACCCATTTGCTGCCTACTTTATTCCGAACCAGGGGCCGGGTCGGACCTTGCTGGTGTTCGCACAAGGGCGGTAAAAGACGGCGATGGGTTTGTGGTCACTGGGCAAAAAGTCTGGACCTCAAATGCCGTAGAAGCTGAGTATGGGATGTTGCTGACGCGCACCGATATGGATGCAGCGAAACATCAGGGCATTACCTTTTTTATCTTTCCCATGAAGCAAGCGGGTGTTGAAGTCCGTCCCATTAATCAGATTACCGGTGAGTCTGAATTTAATGAGGTATTTATTACTGAGGCCCGAGTTTCTAAGCGTTTTATTATTGGTGAATATAATCAGGGCTGGAAGTCTTTCCAGACTGCCATTGCCTCTGAACGGTTAATTATGGGTCAGGGTATTACGGCTAGATTGGGCGGTGCTGCGGCAGGAAAAGCGCCGGCACTGCTACAACTGGCGCACAAGCATGGTGTATTACAAGACCCTGTTCTGAGGCAAGATATTGCTCAGGCGTTGGCTTATCGACAGTTGAATGCACTTAATATGCTGAGAGCCAAAGAGGAGATGATGAAAAATGGTGCGTCTTCACTGAGCTCTTTGGGCAAGCTTGCTATGTCCCGTATACAGCATGGGGAGGCGCGTATTTCCGCAAAGATCCTTGGCCCTCAGGTGCTATTTAATGAGACAGACGATGCACTGAATGCGAATTTTGATGGGGCTAAAGCCTATATGAATTCTATTGGAGGCGGCACCGATCAAATTCAGAGAAATATTATTGCGGAGCGAGTATTGGGTTTACCAAAATCGATGGATGTCAGCCGCGACATTCCCTTTAAAGACATCAAGTCGGGATAAGTTATGTTTACTGTCAGAATGTTATTGTTAGTCAGCCTTTGCCTGTTGATTGGCGCCTGTTCAAACGAGGCTTCCGATCCATCAGGGGATGAAAGTGGCTTACTTGAAACCGCCTCACTTGAAACCGCATCTTTCAAAAGCCCGGCAATACAATCTGGGCCATTATCAAGGACCATTCGGGGAGATGTAGACCTTTCGGATTTTTATAGCTATGCAGGCGCGCTACCGAAAAGTGCGGGTAGGCTAATACAGCAGCAACAGTTGGGCGATCATCAGCAAGTACCGGGCGCAGCACAAAATATCAGGCTCTTATATAGTTCTACCGATGGCATAGATGGCGAAACATCAATTGCGGTTTCAGGCAGTTTGTTTCTGCCCCTGGGCACAGCGCCCGAAGGCGGTTGGCCGTTGGTGGCTTGGACTCATGGCACGGTTGGAATAGCCGATCATTGCGCGCCGAGTTGGACGGGGTATAAGCCTTTTCATCAAAGATACTTAAAACAATGGTTGGATCAGGGGTACGCCATTGTCGCCTCAGATTATCAGGGCTTAGGGACAGCGGGTACCCATCCCTATCTGGCGACCAAACCTGCTTCATATAGTAATCTGGATATTATCCGTGCAGTTCAGTCGGCAGATTTTCCGGTGTCTGACAAAGTCGTTTTAATTGGCCAGTCTCAGGGTGCGGCAGCAGCCTTTGCAACAGCTGGTTATGCGCAAGACTATGCGCCTGAAATAGATATTCTTGGTGTTATTGCGACGGGCATTCCGATGTTTACCCCACGCACTATCGAGATTATTCAAGAAACCCGTCCCAATGATGTGGTGGACCCTATGCTCGGCTACAACTTCTTGGCGCTCACATTGGTAGAGCAGTTTAATGATGAATTCACCTACAGCGACTTTATATCAGATCTTGCTATGCCAACTGCCATGGCAGTGGATACCACCTGCCATTCTGATGTGAGGGAGTTGGTTGTGGAGAATGGATTAACTTACGACACATCGTTTAAGGTTCCACCGACGGATGCGCTTAAAGGCGCATTTGCACAGATGGGTTATCCAAGGTTTTATATCGCGGTGCCGGTCTTTATTGGTTCAGGGGTTAATGATCGAGATACGCCGCTCCGTATGCAAGGGGGTCTGGTCAAAAAAGCGTGTGTTTTGGGGACTGTTATCGAGTCGCATATTTATTCGGGCCATGATCATTTAACGGTACTTAACCACTCCACAGTCGATTCAATACCCTTTGCTCGTAATCTATTTTTAGGGCAAGCTATCGTTGGAAACTGTGATGCTCTTCCGTTCTAAAGCTTTGCTATTCTATATATAAAACATCCGTACTTTAAAATTATTATTTTGGTATTAATCTACTTTTTAATTTTAATGCTATTTAGTGTCAAAACGATTTACTATTATTCTGAAAACCTAATATGGTGGGGTTTTCGAATTATCAGTTAGGTGGCTGGGTAGTACAAAATTTTATCACGGTATATTTTACGGTATATATAGAAATACAAATAATTAAATTGTTATATAACAATAGCTTATCTAATTAATTCGGGCGGTGCCGTCCCGACCAATTAAATAAAAAAGGCCACCTTGTAGGCGGCCTTTTTTATTTAACCGCCGGAACGGCGGATTTGAGCGTAAAGCGCCAGGTTCACAAATTACGCCTACGGCGGAATTTG